>WNFZ01000274.1_pt1 | contig 85178 bp, 64 predicted proteins | sample 5400081 | NCBI WGS metagenome assembly WNFZ01 (sample SAMN13153365, study PRJNA577476) | soil metagenome | isolation source: 80 cm soil or saprolite under grassland replicate 1 | place: USA:California | collected 2016-06-15
CCGCCGCGCGCCGCGACGGAGCGCTCCATCTGAACGAAGACCGCGGCAAGCACGAGACCTGCGGCCATGCACGCCAGCGTCCATGGCGGCCAGTGCTCCTCGTGCCCGAGCACGAGCGGCAGCACGATGAGAAACACCGCGGGCACGGCGGTGGTAAGGCCGATCAGGTCGAGTCGGCGCGTGCGGCGATTCCCGGTGAATTCGTCCGCGGGCACCACGCGCGGGACGAGCGCCGCGACCGCCAGCCCGATGGGAACATTGACCAGGAAGACCGGCCGCCACTCGCTGCCGAGCAGGTTCGCGCTCACCAACACGCCACCGATCACCTGGCCGGCCACGAAGCCGCTGGCGAGCACGGCGGTGTAGGCGCTGAGCGCTCTGGCACGCGCACGGCCGTCAAAATGTGCCTGGATGACGTGATGATCTGCGGCATCATCGCGGCGGCGCCCGCGCCCTGGATGAACCGTGCGGCGACCAGTATCGCGACCGTAGGGGCGAGGCCGCAGGGATGCTGGTGCTGCCACTACCTGGATCGAGCGACCAGGCCCAGGAACATTATGCGGGCGGTCACGACGACGGCGAGGCGGGTGCCCATCGGCCGGCGGCCGATCTCACCGCTCGGCTATGAATGCGCCCGGGTCGCGAGCCGGGCGCGGCGGGGGTGCCGCGGCCGGGTGGCCGACACCGACCACGCCCATGGGTTCCCATTCCGGCGCGAGGCGCAGCGCGCGGCGTGCCACGTCCTTACAGAACAGGCTGCTTGAGACCCAGCAGGAGCCGAGTCCCTCGACCGCGAGGGCCACCAGCAGGTTCTGCACGCCGGCGCCCATTGACACGAGGAACATTTCCCTCTCCGCCCGCCGCCGCCGCTCGTCAGGGTAGGCGTGGGCCGCGTCGGTGATCAAGCATGGAACGACCAGCAACGGCGCGCGCCGCAGTGGCTCGCCCCGTGCGATCCGCCGCTTGATCTGCTCCTCGCTGAAGCCATCGCCGCGCAGGTCAGCGATCCACGCCTCCCGCATGGCGTCGAGCAAGTCACGGCGTGCGGGCGCCGACGACACAATCGCGAACCGCCAGGGCACCGAATGGTGTGGCGCGGGTGCGGCGAGTGCCGCACCTACCGCCCGCCGGACCGCAGCGCCATCAACCGGCTCACTGGTGAAATCTCGCACCGTGCGCCGGGCGAACAGGACGTCACGCGAACCAAACCGGAACATGTCCTCGGCAGGCGGCCGGATGAGCGCCGTTGCGCCTGGCCCGTCCTCCTCAGTGACCAGGTGGGCGAGGCCGCGCACCACCGCCACCGGCGTATTGCCGAGCTTGCCCTTGACCAGGTCGGTCGCGGCCGCGATCTCGTCAGCCACCGCAGGCATCGTGACCTCAAGCGGGTTCCCGTAGGAGTCGGCGTGCCCGCGGTGGTCGAGCACGGGCGTGAGACCGGCCGCACCGATCGCCGCGTCCGTTTGGCCAATCCGCCACGGTCGGCCGAGTGTATCAGTGATGATCACGCCAATCCGGACACCAAGCCTGCGCGCCAGTGCCGCCCGCAACGCGCGGGCCGACGCATCCGGATCCTGAGGCAGCAGCACCACCGATCCTGGCTCGCTGTTGGAGTTGTCAACACCGGCCGCAGCCAGCACGAGCCCGTGCCGTGTCGCGACGATCCGTGCCGCACCCTGGCTCGCTACGACCCGCGCCGTTTCCGCGGTGATCGCGGCCTCGCGCAGCGCCGCGGCGTCGGTGCCCGGGTCACCACGCCAGACCCGGCCCTCGGCCTTGCTGATCACCTTCGACGTGATGGCGAGGATGTCGCCGTCGGCGAGACCGGGCGCGGCCCCGGCAACCAGGGCTGCGAGGTCGTCACCGGCAGCGATTTCCGGCAGCCCGATCACCGGGCTGACGGTGACGGGGGCCGCTGCGCCGGTCATCGATGCCGCCCACTGCGCAGGTCGGTGGCGAGATCGAGGCACTCCATCGCGATTTGGCTGGTCGCGTTGAGGTCGTGCATGTAGAGCGGGCACACCCGGACCGCGATGTTGGAGAGCGCTGGATCGGCGGCGGCTGCCTTGTCCGCGTCATCCACGAGCCATCCGTTAAGGAGCCTGGGCCCGTACCATTCCGCAACGGAGGCAGCGCTGGCTGGCACGCCGATCGCGGCAAGACAGGCGTCGGCCATACCGCGGACGGGCGCGCCGCCGATAATCGGGGAGACACCCACGACGACCTTTCGTTCGAGTGCCTCGCGGATTCCGGGCACGTGCAGGATCGTGCCAATGCTCACCACAGGATTGGACGGGGGGAGCAGCACGATGTCGGCGGCCGCGATCGCCTCGAGTACCCCTGGAGCTGGGACGGCGTCGGCCGCGCCCACCGCGGCGATGTCGGTCGCCGGGATCCCTGCACCGTAGCGAACCCACCACTCCTGAAAGTGGATGCGGCGCTGGCCCGGCGGCAGGTCCCCCCCGCTGATCGCCACGTGGGTCTCCACCCGGTCATCTGTCATCGGCAGCAGGGTGACGCCGGGCTGCCACCGCTCGCACAGGATCCGGGTTACGGCAGACAGCGGGTGGCCGGAGCCGAGCAGCTGAGTCCGCAGGATATGGGTGGCGATATCTCGGTCGCCCAGGGTAAACCACAACGGCTCTGCCCGGTACGCGGCGAGTTCCTCGCGGACCGACAGCGTCTCCCCGGACCGGCCCCATCCCCGCTCGGCATTGACGCCGCCGCCGAGCGTGTACATGACTGTGTCCAGGTCCGGGCAGATTCGCAACCCGAACAGGGTGATGTCGTCACCCGTGTTTCCGATGACGGTGATGGCGGCATCCGGCGCCGCCGCCTTGAGGCCGCGAAGGAATCGGGCCGCCCCGACACCACCAGCCGGCACCACTATGCGCATGCGCCAAGTCTTACAGCCGGACCGGCCGGCTGAATGGCGGGCGGGCCCCTGGCGGTCTCGATCGCGTGTAACTCATGCGGGCGAGCTGACGTGGCGGTGAGGTATGTGGGAGGCTTCCCCCGATATCGCAAACCGCAGGGAGTGGTTGTGATCAGGGACGAAACCAAACGAGTCCGGCAGCCTGCGGCATGGCTCCTGCTCGGCGGCGTGGCGATCGACGTGTTCCTCGGCATCATGGCCATGCTGAGCACGGGCTGGGCTGGCGGGGTAAACCCGGCCACCTTGGGGGCGGTTTCCTCAGGCAGCATGGCGGGGCCTACGTTCGGCGACCGCAGCGCCGTGGCGTCGCACGTGTTCACCAGTATCCCGCTGACCGCCATGGCCGTGGTGGCGGTGATCCTCGCTACCCACCTCGGGGAAAAGGTCCGGCAGGCTCGAAGGATCACCCTTTACGCCGTCGTTCTGCAGGCGGTGGCGCTGCTCTTGGGCGTGATCACCTGGCTCGCTTCCCTCGGCGTGCCGCATGGCGCCGCAAGGCTCGCGTTTCTGTTTGACGGTGCGATCGGGGTCATGATTGCCACCGCTGGCCTGTTCTTCAGCACGGTGACGCTGCGGTCCCGTGAGCTGCAGGCGGCGCGGACGAAACGGACCCGGCAGGCAATGCCCCAGCAGGCTGTCGCCTACCCCGGCTATGGCTATGGCCAGCAGGGCGTGGCAGGCGGAGCCGGGTCATCCGGCGCTGCGCACGGTTACCCGGCTGGTTACCAGTCCGGGTCGGCGCAGCATGCGGCCGCGCAGCAGGCGCAGCAGTACCCGGCGGCAGCCAGCCAGCAGTACCCATCCTCAGCAGCGCAGCAGTACGGCCAGTCGCAGGGCCAGACCCAAGCCTCCTACGGGCAGCCTTCCTACGGATCCTACGGACAGCAGGCTTATCCCCCAGGTCCCACTAGCCAGTCGAGCTACCCCCAGTCCGGCTACCAGCAGGGTTACGACGCGGGTTACGGTCAACAGCAGTACGGCCAGAGTTACGGGACCTACGCCCCTCAGCCTGGCTACGGCCAGCAGGCGTCAGGTGACACCTACCAGCGGCCGAGCGCCGACGCTTACCAGCAGGGCCCTGACTCCTACCAGCAGGGCACCGACGCCTATCAGCAACCGAGCGCCGAGACCTACCAGCAGCGCACCGACGCCTATCAGCAACCGAGCGCCGAGACCTACCAGCAGGGCACCGACGCCTATCAGCAACCGACCGCCGAGACCTACCAGCAGTACTACCAGCAGCCTTCACACCAGCCGGTGGAGCGCACGGCGGACAACTCACAGTCGGGGCACGCCCTGGACGACGGGGACTCACGCGATCTCCGGTAGTGGTCCGAGTAGGGTCAGCCGGGCGGGGTGGCGCGCGCCGGGCCGGTCCGTCGGGCACCTCATCGGGTGCAACGGGCCTTTGCGCACCTCATACGGGCCTCGGTGGCCCGCCGTGGCCCGTATGTGGGCCTGGGTGGCCCGCCGTGGACCCTACAGGGATGCGACGGGCCGTTGCGGAACCTCACACGGGACCTGAACCGGCTCGTAAGACGCTAGATAGCACCCGCAGTGTGACATCCTCGGTCCTGCTTTAACCCCACGGCCGGGCAGGCGTGGGCCGGATGTGAACAGCCGTCGCCCGCGAAGCCTCGTCACGCTTGTGCAACCTGGGATCCCAGGATCGGCCGAACGACTTTCTGCATGATCGCGGACAAGAGTGTCACCAATACCACCGATCCCGCTTGACTTCGAGCAAGACACGCGCGTGTAATTTCACCTATGTAGTTTGCGTGCCCAGGGGAAAGGGCGCGAGTCAAGGGGGCTCCGATAGGGGTAGGAGGTGCGCTTTGAGTGAGGTGATCATCCCGCTGGCGCACGTAGCGTGCGGCATCGGCGCGGATGACGTCGAGGACCTGGGCTGGCAGGAACGTGCGCTGTGTGCGCAGACCGATCCTGAGGCGTTCTTCCCCGAGAAGGGCGGATCGACCCGGGAAGCCAAGAAGGTGTGCCGTGCCTGCGATGTGCGGGCGGAATGTCTCGAGTACGCCCTTGCGCACGACGAGCGCTTCGGCATCTGGGGCGGGCTGTCGGAGCGGGAACGGCGCCGCCTGAAGCGGCAGGCGGGCTAGCTCGCCCCCCGTTGGTTTCTGCCAGCACGTCGCCGACCGCGGCTGCTCCCGGCCCGGCCCTGGCCCCGGCCCCGGCCCGCGCCGCACCGGCTCGGCACCGGCGTGGCCCTGGCCCCGGCGCGCCGCACCGGCGCCCGCCGCTAGGGGTCCGCGTCTCCTGTCGTCGCGGTCGGCCCTCGCGCGGGCGTGGCTTCGCGTATTGTTCACGCTTACCAGGGCCGTCGCACCGGGCCGGGCCCGTGCACGGTCGGTGGCCAGTTCCTCCAACGAGGAAACGGATCCGTGTCGCCTAACGATTCGACTATGCACCATGTTGTCACCGTGGTGCTTGTCGCGCACGACGGTGCCCGCTGGATTTCCGACGTCGCGCGCGCACTACAGCACCAGACCCGGCCGGTTGACAGGGTCGTGGCGGTCGACACAGGCAGCAGGGACCGCAGCGGCAAGTTGCTCGCCGGGTTGCTCGGCAACGCCGCGGTCTTCGGCGCGGACCGTGGCACAGGCTTCGGTGCCGCCATAGGCCAGGCGCTGCGGCACCGCGCCGCCAACGCGCCCGTCTCCGCGGCTGGCCTAGCCGGGCGCGGGAGCACGGTCGAATGGGTGTGGCTGCTTCACGACGATTGCGCGCCAGAACATGACGCACTCGAGCGGCTGATGGAGGCGGCGGCCCGCAGCCCACAAGCGGCGGTGTTGGGGCCCAAGGTCCTGGATTGGGACGACCGCCGGGTCATTGTCGAGGCGGGTATCACGATTGACGGCTCCGGGCGCAGAGAGACCGGACTGGAGCCGAACGAACTGGATCAAGGCCAGCACGACGGCGAGCGTGATGTGCTCGCGGTCGGTAGCGCTGGCATGCTCGTCCGCAGGGACGTATGGGATCGCGTCGGCGGTTTCGACTCCGGTTTCCAGCTGTTTCGCGACGACATCGACTTCTGCTGGCGGGTAATCGCGGCAGGCTACCGCGTCCGACTGGTGACTGACGCGGTCGTCTACCACGCGGAGGCGCTCTCGCGGCGGCGCAGGCCAGCGGCCGTGACACGCCGACCGCGCCGGCTCGACCGGCGCAATGCGTTGTACGTGCTCCTCGCCAACCTGCCGTTGCCGCTGATGCTCGTTTCCGTGGCACGCAACGTGGTTGGCTCGCTACTGAGGACGCTGATCCTGCTCGTGAGCAAGCAGCCTGGCGCCGCATGGGATGATCTCGCCGCGCTCGGATCGGTCCTCCTGGACCCGCTCGGCCTGCTCAGCGCACGGCGGCGGCGGGCGTCGGGCCGGGGCCGTGCCTACCCGTTGGTCCGGCCCTTCATCCCCCGCGGCCATACGGTTGGCAGGCTCACCGAGATCGTCGGTACTGCCCTGGTCGGCTCCCCGGCCAGCCCAGCCAGAGCGGTGAACGATGAAGAGGCGCTGCTGACCGACAGCGGGTTCGGACAGCGGATCATGACGCACCCGGGAGTGCTCACCATCGTCGCCCTCGCGGTCATCGCGTTTGTCGCTGAGCGGTCGCTGCTGCGCGGCGGGTGGGTAGGTGGCGGCGCGCTGGTGCCCGTCCACGGTGGGGCTGCGGACTTGTGGCGCGAGTACCTGGCGGCTTATCACGATGTTGGGATCGGCTCGGACGCAAACGCGCCATCCTACGTGGCGGTCCTGGCCTTGCTCTCCACCATCACCGCCGGCAAACCCTGGCTCGCCGTCGATGCTGTTCTGCTTGGCTGCGTGCCATTGGCCGGCATCACCGCCTACCTGGCGGCTCGCCGCGTCACGCCGCTCGCGTCGGCCCGTATGTGGGCCGCGTGCGCATACGCGCTGGTCCCCGTGGCGACCGGTGCCGTGGCGGCGGGCAGGCTTGGCACCGCGGTGGCCTTCGCGCTGCTGCCGGTCGTCGGCATCCTGGCCGGCCGGATGCTCAGCCTTCCCGGGCGGCGGGGGCGGCAGTCAGCCTGGGCGGCCGGGCTTGTCGTCGCGGTTACGGCTGCCTTCGTCCCTTTGGTGTGGGCGCTGTCCGTCGCCGCCGCCGTGCTGGCCTTCCTGGCGTTCGGCAGGGGCAGGCGGCAGACGGTGATCAATTTCGGCATCGTCGCGCTTGTCCCCGCGGTCCTGCTCGCCCCGTGGACCGTCGATCTGTTCGTTCATCCGTCGCTGTTCCTGTTCGAAGCGGGCCTGCAGCGTCCAGGCCTGGCCAACCCGGCCCTTCCCGCCTCGTCTTTTCTTTTGCTCAGCCCCGGTGGCCCAGGTGTGCCACCGGTGTGGGTGACCGTGGGGTTCGGCCTGGCCGGACTGGCCGCCCTGCTGCCGCGCCGCCGCCGAATTCTGGTGGCAACGGGCTGGGGGATCGCGCTGTCCGGTCTTCTCATCGCCATAACGGTGAGCAGGTTCAAGACGGCAGCGCCCACGGGCGGCCTGGCCGCTGCGGGCTGGCCCGGGGTGGCCCTCACCTTCACGACGGCCGGTGTCGTGCTCGCCGCGGTCACAGCGGCCGAGCCGCTGCTCGCACTACTGCGCGGCAAAGGGCTACGCCGGATCGGTGGCGCCGTGATCGCGCTCGGTGCCTGTTCTGCGCCTGCGCTCGTGGCGGGAACATGGGTGGTCACCGGCGTACGGGGCCCGCTCACGGGAACCGGCCGGACGATCCTTCCGGAGTTCGTCACCGCCTCCGCCGCCAACGGTTTGCGGCCACGCACGCTGGTGCTGCGCCCGGGGCCGGGGCCGGTTCGGTACACGGTGCTGCGCAATGCCGATCCGCTACTTGGTGAGCTGGAGCTTGCCCAGCCCGCCAGCGCCCGTCGGCGGCTGAACGCGGTCGTGGCTGGCCTGGTGACCGGCAGCGGCGGCGACCTCGGCGACGACGGCCGCGCGCTGAGCCAGTTCGCCATCGGATATGTACTTCTCCCTGCGCCCGTGGATCGGCGCTTCGTGCGGATTCTTGACGGGACGCCAGGCCTTCAGCCGGTGAGCCGTACGCGATCGTTCGGGCTGTGGCGAGTAACGGAGCTAGCGGCCAGGGTCAGGGTGGTCGAACCCCACGGCACGCTGGTCCCTGTGGCGTCTGGGCGCGTGGAGGTGGGTGGTGCCAGGGCACCAGCCACCGGCGGAACTCTGGTGCTGGCGGAGCCGGCCAACAGCGGCTGGCATGCCAGCCTGAACGGTAAACCGCTCGGCCCGCTCAGCAGGCCGGTGAACGGCTGGGCACAAGGCTTCAGCCTGCCGGCCGGCGGCGGTCACCTGCAGATCGCGCGCGGCTCGCTTGGCCGTGAGGCCGCCCTCTGGCTGGAGGCGTTGGCCCTTGTGGTGGTTGGGGTACTCGCCCTGCCCTCCTCGCGTCCTGAGACCGCGGCGGAGGAGGTCCAGGTGATGGCGCGCGGTGCGCCGGGCAGGCGCAGCCGCCGGAAGCCGGGCAAGCGAGAAGTTGCTCGTGGCGGCCGTGAAACGCCTCGTGCTCGCCCGGCGGAGGATAGCCGTGGCCGGAGCCGCGGCGGTCGTGGCCGACAGCGCCGACGGCCTGAGACCGCGGTCACCCCGCATTCGGGCCCGGCGGACGCGGCAGGCGGCGGCGTAGCTCCGCGCGGGCGACACCAGGGCGCCCCGGGCGCCCCAGGCGGCCCGGCACGCGGCGGGATGAACCACGCGGATCTCCGGCGTGGGCATTCTTCCGTGCCTCAGCCAGCCCGTCCCGTACCGGCTGACGAGAGGCCGTCGCGAGCGCCCGCACCCTACCGGCCGAAGGGTGGGCCGTGAGAGGTCTCATCGCCAATCGCTTCGTGCTGCTCGGGCTGGTAATGCTCGCGCTCGCCGCGCTATTTGGCGTGGCGTGGATCACCCGTCCCGCCGCACGGACCGCCGTACGGGCGGCCGGGCGGCCAGCCATGACGCCGGTCGTCTCCGCGATTAGGTCCTGCCCGGCGCCGGGTTCTGGCCGGGTGGCGGTGTTCGCCGCGTCGGCGGGCCCGGCCGGGAAGGGCGGCGCCCAACTTCTCGCCGCACCGGCCGCGCCTGCGGTCGCCGGGGCCCCGCTGGTGACCCTGACGCAGCCAGGTCGGCTATGGCTGTCCCGCGGGGTCTTCGCCGCAGCTCGGACCAGGCACGGGGGACGCGGTGGGGCGGTAACGGTCCATGCGAGCGGGGCAATGGCGCAGGGCCTGGACGCCGAGCAGACCATCTATCCACCGAACGGCTCCGCGGGCAGCGTCACCGGTGCGCAATGCACACAGCCAGGGGCGGACTTCTGGTTCGTTGGGCCAGGGTCAGCCCGATCGGCCAGCCTCAGTCTGTTTCTGGTGAACCCAGACAGCGGGCAGGCCGAGGCCGACGCAGAGATATTTACGGACATGGGCCCGCTTCAGGGCAACGCCGATACCGGCATCGTGGTGCCGCCGGGTGGCAGCGTGGTTCAGTCGATCGCGAAGTTCGCCAAGGGCTCGCATGTTCTTGCCCTGCATGTGCGCACCAGCGTCGGCCGGGTTTCCGCGGCGGTGCGGGCCGGGGGAGTGTGGTGGCGCGGGGCGACGGCGCCGGCCACACAGCTGGTGATCCCCGGCTTGCCGGGCACCGGAACAGGCCGACGGCTCTACCTCGCCGATCCCGGCGGGAACGATGCACAGGTGCATGTGCGGGCTATCACCCCAGCGGGCTCATATGAGCCAGCGGGCGCGAGCGGCATCGATGTGCCCGCTGGCTCGGTGGTCGCGCTGGACCTGCCGTCGCTGAACGGGATCCCCGCGGCGTTGCGGCTGAGTTCGGCGGTGCCGGTGACTGCCGCGATGCTTGTCAATGGCAGGGCGTTCACCGCCGCGACCCCCCCGATAGAGCAGCAGGGCGTCATCGCCGACAACGTGGTGGGGTCAGGGTTCAAGGCTTCGCTGGTGCTATCGGCACCCGCCGGTGCCGCGCAAGTTCGCATCGCCACCGCAGACACCCACGGTCAGCTGGGGGCGAGCAGGCTCGTCTCGATCAGGGCCAGGCATTCCGCCAGCGTGCCGGTGACCGTCCCAGCTGCCGCCCGTGGCGTCGGCCAGGGATTCGCCATCGTCATTTCGCCGGTAGGCCACTCGGGGCCGGTCTATGCCGGCCGCGTGTTGACGGCACAGGGCAGCGGCATTCAGATGATCACTCCGGTGCTGAGCGCGCCCGCGTCGGTGGTGTTGCCTGCGATCAGTGGGCTGGCGGGAGCCGCGATCCCGTGACACCTCCGGCAGGCCGGGTTGGTCACGTTTGCGTCACGGCTTCATCGAGGGAGAGCCAGGCCCGCAGGTCGCGGCTTTATGCGGACTGACCCGCACGTTAATGCCTTGATAAGCGTGACCATTCGGGTTGACGGGAATTAGACGACTCTCATAAATTTTTACCGGTTTGCGGCGTGGGATTCCGCCGTTATCTGGTCGCGCCAAAACATGCGCTGGCATCGCGGCACGGCTAGTGAACCTGTCGGGGTTCCGCTACGTACGCAGAGTAAGGCAGGGAATACAGCCAACGTGCTACGGAGGTGAGGGATGGCGGGCGAGGTTACCGTACAAAGAGATGCCATCAATCGGGCAGCGGGCCAGCTCGACGAGGCCTACGGCGTCGTCATGGGGCTGCGGCAGCAGCTTGAAGGCCACCAGCAGCAGCTGATGGGCAGCTGGAAAGGTCAGGCGGCCTCAGCGTTCCAGAATGTCTACGCGGCGTTCGACGAGGACCTGGCCAGGGTGCTCAACGCGATGAATCAGCTCCACGACAACATGATGGGCACGCACGCCACGTACAACGCGACCGAGGCGCAGCAGACCCAGACCGTGAACAAGGTCAGTGGGCTGCTCAACAACCAGTGAGCACCGCCGAACAGAAGGAAAGGAACGGCAGTGACCGATTACACCGCAGCCAGTTTCGGCGGAATGGCTCAGGGTGAGCAGGAGTTCATGGCGATTTTCAACACGCTCACCAGCACGCTGACCGACCTCCAGCGCAATCTAGAAAGTTCGCTGGCGCAGTGGAGCGGCGCGGCGAGATCCGCGTACACCCAGGCGAAGGCAGAGTGGGATGCGGCTTCTCAGCACATGGCGTCTGTGCTGAACCAACTCGGCGTCACGATCGGAGAGGCGAACGCGACCTACCAGGCTACTGAGCGCCAGCTCACGGGCCTGTGGGGGGGCTGAGGCCACAGGTCGTGAACGCGACGGTGCCGGTCGCGCCCACGGCGGCGTGGCCGGGACTGTCCACAGCAGAGTGCGTGACGGTTTGATCAATGAAACGGTGGTGAACGGTGCTTCCCGACGACCCGCGGGACGGCCCTGTCTCCCCGGCCGGGCCACACTGGCCGGGTGCGGCTGGCAGTCTCACGGTCGACCCTGACCAGCTGAATCAGGTCGCTAAGGCGATGGAAAGCGACATTGCCGCGGTGAAGTCGACGCTGGACGCCATCCAGAGCGACGGCCTGGTGACGGCGATCGACACCGGCTGGTGGGGCGCGGCGTCTGGACTGGGCGACGCGACAGGTAACGCATTCAGCGGCATCTCGCAGTATCTGGACGATCTGATCGTCGCTCATCAAGCCGTCGTGGACCGGATAACGCAGTCGGCGAGTACATACGCCGACACTGAAGACAACAATGTGGCGCTGGTGAGCAGTGTCGGATCCGGTGGATCCGCTCCTGTGCCCTCGGCCGGTTCGACGTCCTCCCTGGCTCCCTTGCCCTCCGGCGGAACCGGCGGCGCCGGCATGCTGACCGGCGGAACGGCGCCAGGTTCTGGTACGTCGCTCGGCAGCGATCCCGGAGGATCGCTGGCGGGCTTCAACCCGCCACCCTCGGGCGGGGTCGGTACCGCGCCGGCGCCGGTCGGGCCTGGTCCCGTTGGGTCCGGTCCCGTCGGGCCGGGCCCCGGTACGTCGCCCGGGTCCCCCGTCGTGGCCACCCCGTTCCCCGGCGTCCCGAGCCGCGGCTCGCTCCCCGGCGAGCCCGCCCCGGGTGAGCCGGTGCCTGGTGAGCCCGTGCCCGGTGAACCCGTCCTCGGGCGGCTTCCTGGTGAGCCGGTTCCTGGCGAACCCCTGGTCGGTGAGCCCGTCATCGGTCGGCTTCCCGGTGAGCCGGTACCTAGTGAGCCCCTTATGGCGGGCGGGGAACCTGTTGTCGGTGAGCCCGTCGTCGGCGGCCGTGGTGTCGGGGTCTTCGGCGGAGGTGGCAGCGGCGGTGGGTCAGCAGCCGTCGAAAGCGAATCCCTCGCCGAGCGTTCGCTGGCCAACGGTCTCGGCATCATCGGCGGGGACGAGGCTGCGGCGGAGAGTCAGCTGCTTGCGGAGAATCGGGCCGCCATGGGCGTCGCCGGCGCTGCGGACGAGGCGGCGGCCGCGGAAGGGCTTGTGGCGAGTGAGGCCAGCGAGGCGTCGGGCAGCCTCGGCTTCATGCCCATGGGCGCCACGGGCGGCGGTCGCGACAAGACGGCGCGGGAGAGCATCACCTGGGTGGCCGAGGATGGTGACGTCTGGAGCGAGAACGACGACGTGGCGCCGCCGGTTATTCGGTGACAGCGGACGGTGACTCGAATCCCGGGAAATGACCCACTGCACAGGGTGGAGCACGTGAGATGTTGGATCCAGGCGACCAGGGGCGGAACCCCGAAACTGGGAACACCTACCACTTCAAGGTTGACGGTCTCTACAACGATTCAACAGGCGGGATGACGGTCGAGCAGGTGCACGATTTGGTCAACCCGACCAACCCGGGCCGGATCTCTTCGGCCGGGACCGTCTACAGAGACGCGGGCGGCAGGCTGTCTGAGCATGCGGACCGCCTGATAGGACATGCTCAGAGACTGAGCGGTGCGTGGGGAGGCAGCTCCGCCGGCCATGCTCTCGGCCAGATGCAGCAGCTGAACGAAACTGCGACGAACCTGGCGACGGCCGCGCACGGTGTCGCCGCGGCGATGGAAGCGCACGCTCCCGTCCTGGCCGACGCCAAGAAACACATTCAAGAGCTATACGACAAGAAGCAACGCATAAAGCTGCAGCTGCAGCAGGTGAACGAACAGGTACGACAGGCCCGGCAGGCGGTGGCAGACGAAAGCTTCGGCACCAAGATCAAGGATTTTTTTGCCGGTAGCGACCCCCGGCAGACCCGGCTCGACGACGTCGAACGTCAGGCAACCGACCTCAGCAATCAGGCGCATCAGCTCGATCTTCAGGCGGCCCGCGCGCTGGCTGATCTCAACACAAAGATAGTAGGCACATACGGTCAGCTGCCGAGTTCAGTGTCGAAGAATCTGCCACCGTCGTGACACTCCTGCGACCCATGGGTTTTGTAACGTATCGCTGGGCTCTATGAGCCCTTTTCGTGCTTTAGCCAGGCACGGACAATTCGTCGCCTGCGCGCCACCTTGCGGAAAAGGTGCGGCACAGCGGGAGCCGTTAAGGATTATTAACCGTCGCTGTCGTAGCCGGGGTCGACCGCCTCCGGCTCAACGCCGAGCAGCAGGGCAACCTCCTCCACCACCGCGTCGAAGACAAGGGCAGCGAGCTCGTCGTCGCCGTCCGCGCGGGCCAGCACCGGGCGGCGGTACACGACGATCCGAGCCGGGTTTCCTGCCGCCGCCGGGTAGAACCGCGCGAGCGGCACAGGGGCAGGACCCGGGGGCGGCACTTCCTGCACACCGAACTCCACGCCCGCAAGCTGCTGCTCCCACCGCGCTTCCAGCCGGTTCACGGCGTCGAGCACGAGGTCGTCGAATTGCTGCGCACGGGTACGTGCGAGTGGTACGCCAGCGGGAGCCAGGGGACCGCGCACACCGCGCCCGTGCCGGTCCCTGCGTACCCGCCTACGGTCATCAACTGGCTGCACATCGCCAAGGTTATCCGGCGCTGCCGGGCCGGGGGCCGCCCCGTAATCTCGCGGCTTGGCGCCTGTCCTTCGGGCGGGACGACACGAACGTGAAGAGTGCCCGATGTGATGGCGTTACCGCCTAGAGCCGGATACGGTCGGTGCCACTGATGCGATGGCAGCGGTGGTCCGTGGGTCAGGGGCCTGTGAGCGGCACGAGCGAGGTGAACACGTGAGTAACCGTCGTTGCTCCCGTATCGCCTGCAAGCAACCCGCCATTTTCACCCTCACCTATGTCTACCGAGACTCCACCGCGGTTCTCGGGCCCCTCGCGTCCTATGTCGAACCCCACTGCTACGACCTGTGCGCGGCACACGCCGAGCGCCTGACCGCGCCGCTTGGCTGGGAGGTCGTGCGACTGCCCGTCGAGCCTGCGACGCCAGCGAACGACGACCTGGAGGCGCTGGCGAATGCGGTCAGGGAGGCGGCCCGCCCGCAACCGGCCCAAGAGCCCGTTGGGCAGGGGATCGAGGTAGGCCGCCGAGGGCACCTGCGGGTCCTGCGGTCGGCGCCCCGTCGGCCAAGCGGATAGGGCGCCCTGCGGCCGCCCGCCGACCCTGTCGCCACCCGCGGGCCCGGCCCGCGTCGGCAGTCGGCCCCGACGGCATCGCGGCTGAGGCGCCTGCGACTAGCCCCGCCAGGCGGTCAGGGAGGCTACCAGTTCGCGCGAATCGGGCCTGGCCCATCCTCCCCCGGTAGGGTCGGGCAGCATAGGGGTAGAGGCCGTACGGTGCGGGAAGCAGCGAACCAGAGGCTGGAGCCGAAGTGACGGACCTAGCGAAGATATTCAAGGCATATGACGTCCGGGGCATTGTGCCGGACGAGATCGATGAGGGGACCGCGGAGGCGGTCGGCGCGGCATTCGCACGGCTGACGAACGCGTCGCCGATAGTCACCGTGCATGACATGCGCACCTCGTCCGCGCCGCTGGCCGAGGCGTTCGCCCGCGGGGCCACCGAGCACGGGGCGAACATCGTCGCAGCCGGTCTTGGCTCAACCGACATGCTGTACTACGCGAGTGGCAGTCTCAGCGTCCCGGGCGCAATGATCACTGCAAGCCACAATCCGCCGAAATATAACGGCATCAAGCTGTGCCGCGAGGGCGCCAAACCCGTTGGCCGTGACACCGGCCTCATCGAATTGCGCGACATGGTCGCACATGGCGTCCCCGCGTACCACGGGCCGCCGGGCACGCTCGACTGCCGCGACCTGCTGTCCGGTTACGCGAGCCATCTGAAGACCCTGGTGAACTTGACCGGTATCCGGCCGCTCACGGTGGCGGTGGACGCTGGCAACGGGATGGCCGGGCACACGGTGCCCAAGGTCTTCGAGGGCCTGCCGCTAGAGGTGGTGCCCCTCTACTTTGAGCTGGACGGGACGTTCCCGAACCACGAAGCGAACCCGATCGACCCAGCGAACCTGCGGGACCTGCAGCGCGCGGTCATCGATCATGGCGCCGACCTGGGCTTGGCGTTCGACGGTGACGCCGATCGCTGCTTTGTCGTGGATGAGCGCGGCGAGATCGTGTCACCGTCCGTGCTGACCGCGCTCATCGCCGTCCGCGAACTCGGCCGCGAACCTGGCGCTGTCGTCATCCACAACCTGATCACGTCGCGCGCGGTCCCGGAGATCATTTCCGAGCATGGCGGCAGGCCCGTCCGTACCAGGGTCGGCCACTCGTTCATCAAGGCGGAGATGGCGCGCACCGGCGCGGTGTTCGGCGGCGAGCATTCCGGCCACTTCTACTTCCGCAACTTCTGGTTCGCCGACTCGGGGATGCTTGCGGCGCTGCACGTGATCGCCGCGCTTGGCGGTCAGGACAAACCGCTGTCGCACGTGCTTGCCGATTACTCCAGGTATCACGGCTCTGGCGAGATCAACAGTGAGGTCGGCGACCAGGAGGCTGCGACACGACGGGTGCGCGACGCGTTCGCCGGCCGGGCCACCATAGACGAGCTGGACGGTCTGACGGTCGGCTCGGCGAACTGGTGGTTCAACCTGCGGCCGTCGAACACCGAACCGGTACTCCGGCTCAACGTGGAAGCCGCCGATGACGCGGGCCTCGCAGAGATCCGCGATGAGGTTCTCGGGATCGTCCGGCTCACGTCAACCCCCCGATAGGAGACGTCTTTGTGAAGATCGACGACTGGTTGCTCGAGATTCTCGCCTGCCCGAAGTGCAAGTCGCCGTTGCGCGCCGACGCGCCTGTGAACGAACTGATCTGCACGAACACCGATTGCGGGCTCGCCTACCCGGTACGCGATGACATCCCCGTGCTGCTCGTAGACGAGGCACGGGAGCCGAGCAAGGGGACCTCGTGACGGTTGTCCTTGATGAGGATCTGCTCGACGACGAGAACCTGATCGAAGCGGCGGACCCGGGCGGGATGCTGCGTCAAGTGGCGTCCTCTGCCGCGCAAGTCCGCAGCGCGTCACGTACCGCGGCCGAGGCAGACCTGGCCGCCATTACCGGGCCAGGACGGCCGAGGGCGATCATCGCGGCGGGCATGGGGGGATCGGGCATTGCCGGCGAGGTCCTGTCCACCATCTGCAGCTCGGCTTGCCAGGTGGTGACCGTCCACGACTATCAATTGCCGGCCTGGGTCGGCGCGGCGGATCTGGTGATCGCGGTCTCGTGTTCGGGCACGACCGAGGAAACGCTGGCCGTGGCGCAGCAGGCGGTACGCCGCGGCTGCCGCCTGGCTGCTGTCGGTGCGGACGGCTCACCACTCGCTCACCTCGCCTCGCAGGCGCGGGCGCCGTTCATCCCCGTGGTGTCGGCCGGTATGCCGCGCTCGACGTTGTGGGGTCTTTCCATCCCTGCGGTCTGGATCGCGCAGCAGTTCGGGCTCGCCGACATTGGCCCTAACACCTATGAGGAGACAGCGCGGCTTCTCGAGGACATGTCCCATCGCTGCCGACCAGCCAGTGAGTCCTTCGTCAACCCGGCCAAGGCGCTCGCCGGAGAGCTTGCCGGCCACCTGCCCATGATATGGGGAACGTCGGCGCTCACCGGGGTCGTGGCGTACCGGTTCGCATGCCAGCTGAACGAGAATGCCAAGCTGCCTGGCCTGCCCGGCCTGTTGCCCGAGGCTCATCACAACCAGGTCGTGCCGTTCGATGGCCCAGAACTGCCGCTGCCGCTCCGGCTCGTGATGCTTCGTGATTCCCGGGAGCATCCCAAGGTCAGCAGGCGCCGCGAGGCGTCGCTCGAGCTTGCCGCCGAGCGGGGCATCGCAACCACCGAACTCGCCGCCGAGGGAGATCACCCGCTGTTCCGCCTGGCGAGCCTCATCCAGCTCGTTGATTACGCCACCGTGTACCTGGCGCTTGGCAGCGGCATCGACCCGAGCCCGATCAGCGCGATTCAGGAACTGAAGGCACGAGTTTAAGGAAAGGACAGTGCCATAGCCGAGAATAGGCCCAGGGCCATTGTCGCGGCCCTCGCGGCGAACCTGGGCATCGCGGCGACGAAGTTCGTGGCGTTTCTGATCACCGGGTCGGCGTCACTGCTCGCCGAATCGGTGCACTCGCTGGCCGACACCGGCAACCAGGCGCTGCTGCTGGTCGGTCGGCGGCGGGCTAAGCGGGCCCAGACGATGGAGCATCCATTCGGGTTCGGGGGCGAGCGGTATCTCTACGCGTTCATGGTGGCGGTCGTGCTGTTCACGGCCGGAGGCGTGTTTTCCTTGTACGAGGGATGGCACAAGATCACTCATCCGGTGCCGGTGCGTGATCCGCTGGTGGCGTTCATCGTCCTGGTCATCGCCATCATCCTGGAGAGCTTTTCCCTGCGCACCGCCGTGAGTGAATCGAACCAGGTGCGCGGCTCGCGGGGCATCATCAGCTTCATCCGCCGCACGAAGGTACCCGAGCTGCCGGTTCTCCTGCTCGAGGACACCGCCGCACTGGTCGGCCTGGCATTTGCCCTGATTGGCGTCACCGCAGCAGTGATCACTGGGGACGGCGTGTGGGACGGCGCAGGATCACTCGGGATCGGCGCACTACTCGTCGTGGTTGCCGTGATACTCGCGATCGAGATGGAGAGCCTGCTGATCGGGGAGTCAGCGACCGTCGACATCCAGCGCACGATCGTTGCGGCGCTGCTGGCTGGGCCGGAGGTCGAGCGCGTCATCCATCTGCGAACGATGCACCTCGGGCCCGATTCGCTGCTGGTCGCAGCCAAGATCGCGGTCCCGAACGACGACACTGCCGCGCAGATCGCACGCGGCATCGACGCGGCCGAATCCCGTATCCGCAAGGCGGTGCCCATCGCCGAGCTCATCTACCTCGAACCCGATATCTACCGGGCGGCCAAAGCGGACGCCACCGATCCAGCGATGCGTAGCGCGTACCCAACCGCCGACAGTGATGAGTAACGGCTGCCGCGGCATGCGCATCCCAAGCCGTGCGGCGAGCCACATCGGCGCCCCGGCCGCGCGGTCACGTCAGCCAGCTGCCGCCGATCGCGAGGGCCACGACCGTGCCCATCAGCCATAGCCAGGCCCACACCGTCCTCGGAATGTAGGTCAGCTTCCGAAGGCTCTCGGCATCTTTGCCGCTTGAGCCGTGGTTGATCACCACGCGCACGCCGGATAGCAGCAGAAACCAGGTGAGGCCGTAGGCGACGATCGTGACCAGGCCAGCTGATCCACCGTCGGCAACCACGAACAGCAGCCCACCGCATACTGTCACCAACACGCCGCCGAACCAGGTGCTGACCACCGACAGCAGGATGGCTAACAGGGCGACGGCCAGCCAGAGGACGGCGGCGATGCGACCAGCCGAAATGAGCTTCGCCGCGACGAGTCCAAAACCGCTCGGGCCAACATAGCCGGCGAACTGAAAGACGATCGAGTCGCGGCCGCTCGCGCTTCGCACTTTGGTTAAGCCGGTGGCGTTCCTATGGAGGGCGACGCTGGCGACCTTGCCCACGAGGCTTGACCCGACCAACGCGTGTGCGCCCTCGTGCGCGATAATGTTGACGTGCTGCGCGACTCGCCACATCTCGTCCAGCGTGACGACGGCGAGTGCGCCGAAGCCGACTAGCACGGAGCCGGCGGCCGGGAGTTGGGCCTGCATCTCGGCCAGCCCATGCAGCGATGTGTCGAGTGCGAGCATCGGCTCCGTCTCTCTGGTTGGTGACGCGTTTCCTCCCTCAGCCTCCTACCCGGTGGTTGGTGCGGCGCCACCATCTGCAGCGTTACCTCGTGCTATCTGATCCGCGGACCGAGCAGGCGCAAAGCCCGTTCCTGCTCGAAGTCGAGCACCCTGGCCTGGCCGATCCGGCCTGTTCGTCCCCCGAGGCCTGCGACAGCGGACCGGACCCCGGGCTCGGTGAGGACCCGCAGGCCGAACGCCAGCGCGGCAGGACTGATGTCGAACCGCCGCTCGAGTTCGAGCGCCGTCCTGACCGCATCCACGTCTTGATCGGTGAACTGGCGATGCCCCCGGTATCCCGGCTGGACGGGTGGGAGCAGGCCAAGCGACTCCCGGTAGCGGAGCATTCGGGGCGATGTGCCGAGCTTCCGCGCGGCCTCGGTGATGCGCACGAGCCAATTCTGACATTCTTCTGTCAAGAACGGGGCGGTAGAGGTGCGGACCCGCCGGAGCCGCCTTTACGCTTTGAGGCAGAAGTGGGCCGCGACGCTTTTGAGGCACGAAGCGCCGCAACCCAAGCCGGGTTCCCGCCTGCTGGAGTCTTAACCCTGCCGGATATTCGGTCACGATGATCAAGAAACTACCACGGAGGACCGCATGCCAGAGGACCGCATGCCAGCTGAACCATTCAAGGTTGCCGACATCTCGCTGGCCGAGTTCGGGCGCAAGGAGATCCAGCTCGCCGAGCATGAGATGCCCGGCCTGATGGCACTGCGCAGTGAGTTCGGGGCCGCTCAGCCGCTGGCCGGAGCGCGCATCACCGGGTCATTGCACATGACCGTGCAGACCGCGGTGCTGATCGAGACGCTCAAGGCACTTGGTGCTCAGGTCCGGTGGGCGAGCTGCAACATCTTCTCCACCCAGGACCACGCGGCAGCGGCAGTGGCGGCCCGCGGCGTGCCGGTTTTCGCCTGGAAGGGCGAGACGCTCGAAGAGTACTGGTGGTGCACCGAGCAGGCGCTCACCTGGCCCGACGGCGGTGGCCCCAATATGATCCTCGACGATGGCGGTGACGCCACCTTGCTCGTGCACCGGGGCGCGGAGTACGAGAGGGCCGGTGGTGTGCCCACCCCGGCCGATGACGACCCTGACGAGTGGAAATTGATTTGCGGCCTGCTCACCCGCTCGCTCGCGGCCGATAGCCAAAAGTGGACGCGCATCGCGGCCGCCGTTCAGGGCGCGACCGAGGAGACGACGACGGGCGTGCACCGGCTGTACGAGATGCAGCGCGCCGGCACGCTGCTCTTCCCAGCCATCAACGTGAACGACTCGGTGACCAAGTCGAAGTTCGACAACAAGTACGGCTGCAGGCATTCCCTCGTGGATGGCATCAACCGCGCCACCGACGTGCTGATCGGCGGAAAGGTCGCCGTCGTCTGTGGTTACGGCGATGTTGGCAAGGGCTGCGCGCAGTCACTGCGCGGACAGGGCGCCCGGGTAGTGATCACCGAGATCGACCCGATCTGCGCGCTGCAAGCGGCGATGGACGGTTACCAGGTCACCACGCTCGAGGACGTGGTGGGCACGGCGGACATCTTCATCACCGCGACGGGCAATCGCGACATCATCACCGCCAAGCACATGGCCGCTATGAAGCACCAAGCAATCGTTGGCAACATCGGCCACTTCGACAACGAAATCGACATCACGGGCTTGGCCAGGATGGCCGGGATCCAGCGGGTCAACATAAAGCCGCAAGTTGATGAATGGATCTTCTCTGACGGCCACGCCGTGATCGTGCTGTCCGAGGGCCGGCTGCTCAACCTGGGCAACGCTACCGGGCACCCCAGCTTCGTGATGTCCAACAGCTTTACCAACCAAGTGATCGCTCAGATCGAGCTGTTCACAAAGCCGGACCGGTACCGGCTCGGGGTTTACACGCTGCCGAAACATCTGGACGAGAAGGTTGCCCGGCTGCACCTTGACGCGCTTGGGGTGAAGCTGAGCAAGCTCACCAAGGAGCAGGCTGACTACATAGGCGTCCCAGTCGACGGGCCCTACAAGTCCGACGAGTACCGCTACTGAATGAGCGTAATGAAGAGCGTCGGCGTGCCCGCCGATGCCCCAGGTGCGCCGGGGTCCGAGCTCACTGAGCCCGGGGTCCGGCGCATCGAGTGGGCTGACCATGCCATGCCTGTGCTCCGAACCATTCGCCAGCGGTTCGCCGCCGAGCAGCCGCTCGCCGGCCTCACCATCTCCGCCTGCCTGCATGTCACCGCCGAGACCGCGGCGCTGGTCCGGGTTCTGGTGGCCGGCGGGGCGCGCGTCTTCCTGGCCGCGTCCAATCCGCTGTCCACCCAGGACGAGGTGGCCGCGGCGCTGGCCACCCGTTACGGCGTCGCGGTCTTCGCCCGCGCGGGCGTCGACCGGGCCACCTACTATCGCTGCATCCACGAAGCGATCAAGGTCGGCCCTGATCTGGTCCTCGACGATGGCTGCGACCTGGTCAACACGCTGCACGCCGAACGCGCCGATCTGGTGAAAGGCGTACGCGCCGGCTGTGAGTCCACCACGACTGGCGTGCTCAGGCTGCGAAGCATGGCCGCGGCCGGCGAACTCGGGTTCCCTGTAGTGGCCGCCAACGACACCGCGGTCAAGCGGATGTGCGACAGCAGGTATGGGACCGGCCAGTCCGTGCTCGACGGCATTCTGCGTGCGACCAACACGCTGCTCGCCGGGCGGACGGTCGTGGTGGCGGGCTACGGCTACTGCGGTAAGGGCCTTGCTGAACGGGCACGCGGGCTCGGCGCTCACGTCATTGTCACCGAGGTGAACCCCGTGCAGGCGCTCGATGCCGTCATGCAAGGCTTCCGCGTGCTTCCAATGGGGGGTGCCGCGCCACTCGCGGATGTGCTCATCACCGCGACGGGAAACCGCGACGTGGTCGCGGACGAACACCTCGTCGTCCTGCGGGATGGCGCGATTCTCGCCAACGCGGGGCATTTCGATGTCGAGGTCGACGTCCGCGCGCTGGCAGCGCGTGCGGTCAGCGTGCACCGCGGTGTGCGCCCTGACACCGACGAGTATGTGCTCGCTGATGGCCGCCGCCTGCTCCTGCTCGCCGAGGGACGGCTGGTCAACCTGGTCGCGGCGGAGGGCCATCCCCCGGCGGTGATGGATCTCTCGTTCGCCACGCACGCCCTGGTGACGGCCTGGCTCGCGGCGCAGCACACCGGTCTCACGCCCGGCGTGCACGACGTACCGACCGACATCGATAACGAGGTGGCACGGCTCGCCCTCGCGTCCCTTCGCGTGGAGATCGACACACCGACGCTCGCCCAGCAGGAGTACCTGGCCTCCTGGCGCCACGGGTCATAGAACAGTCGTGCTATTGCCCCGTGGTTTGTCCCGTCGCGGGGCTGCCCACGGGGATGCCCCCGGCCGGGGTGCGGGTCACGGTGCGACCGGCTTTCGTGGCGAGGTCGGCGAACGCCACGGCGTCGTACACGGCGGCTCCGCCGGGGTCGTTGTTGAAGTAGACGAACACGTCCGCGTCATTGGTCCACGCCTCCGCGACCCGCTGCACCCAGGACCGCAACGCGCGCTCACCGTAGCGGGGCCACGGGTTCGCGGCGCCCTCGTGGAATCGCAGGTACCCCCATTCGGTGGTGCGCCACAGCGGAGTAAGAGGGTGGCCCAGCCGGTCGGTCCAGGCCAGCGTGGCACCGTGGCGTGCCAGCACCTGCCGTACGTCATCGGTCCACCAGGACTCGTGGCGGGGTTCGACGGCAACGCGCCGGTCGCCGAATTCGGCCAGGCACGCGTCCAGCCGCTGCGGATCGGCCCGGAAGTTCGGTGGAAGCTGGAGCAGCACCGGGCCCAGCCTGCCACCGAGACCCACCGCGGCGCCAAGCAGCCTTGCTACGGGCTCAGACGGATCGCGCAGCCGTTTGATGTGCGTGAGGAAGCGGCTCGCCTTGACCGCCATGACAAAGTCACCGGGCGTCCGGTCCCGCCAGCTGGCGAACGTTTCCGGTGCGGGCAACCGGTAGAACGCGTTGTTGTTCTCCACCGTGGCGAACCGCTCGGCATAGTGCTCGAGCCAGCGCCGCTGTGGCACGCCCGGTGGATAGAGAACCCCTCGCCAGTCGCGGTATTGCCAGCCGGAGGTTCCGATCAGGAAAGGCATCGCCTGAGTTGTACCCGATACGTGACCCGGGACGTCGGCCGATTCTTGATTAGCTCTGCGAGATCGGGGTAGCCGGCAGTTCACAAGCGTTCAACCACCCGCGAAGGGGTGGAGTTCATGACTGAGATAACGCGTGGGGACGGGGGCGACAGTGGCCGACAACGTCGCCGGGCCGCCCGGGACGGCCCGTCGAGCGAGCCGACCGGGGCGGCGGGCACGTCGAGCGAGCCGACCGGGGCGGCGGGCACGTCGAGCGAGGCGGCCGAGCCGACCGGAGTGGCCGGACTCAACACACGGTCTAGACGTGATGTCCCGGCAGGTCCAACCAAGATGCGCGGCCGGGCATGGCTCGCCGCGGCCGTGCGCACGGTCCGTGAGTTCGGCCAGGACGCCCTGACGGACCGCGCCGCGGCGCTGACGTACTACGCGGTGCTCTCGATATTTCCCGGCTTGCTCGTCGTCGTCTCTCTGCTCGGCTTGCTCGGCGAATCGGCGACCCAGCCGCTGATCACCAACCTAAGCCAGGCCGTACCAAGCGCGGTCAGGCCGACGATCGCGCATGCGGCGAGGCAACTGCAGGAGGGCCACGCGACCGCGGGTGTGATGGCCATCGTCGGTCTCGTCGCCGCGCTATGGTCGGCGTCCGCCTACATCGCGGCCTTCATGCGAGCCAGCAACGTCGTTTATGACGTACCTGAGGGCAGGCCAATCTGGAAAACGTTGCCCATCCGCGTCGGGGTAACGCTTTTGATCATGGTGATGCTGGTGATCTCCGCGCTCATGGTCGTCGTTACCGGTGGCCTGGCCCGCCATGTGGGGGAGGTCCTGGGCATCGGTTCGGTCGCCGTGACAGCTTGGGAAATCGCGAAGTGGCCGGTCCTTCTGATCATCGTCAGCCTGATGTTCGCGGTTCTCTACTGGGTCTCGCCAAACGCCAAGCGCGGATTCCAGTGGGTCAGCCCCGGGGGAATCGTCGCGGTGGCCGCGTGGCTGATCTCCTCTGGCCTGTTCGCGATCTACGTCGCGAACTTTGCCCACTACGACAAGACATACGGCAGCATCTCCGCAGTGATCATCTTCCTTGTGTGGCTGTATATCTCCAACATCGCGATCCTGCTCGGCGCCGAGTTCAACGCGGAACTCGAGCGTGGCCGGGCCGCGGTGGCAGGTGTTCCCCTGGGGCACGAGCCCTACGTCGAGCCCAGGGACATGCGCAAACTCAGAAAGCGGAGCCCGCTATCGCGCTGAGATCCGCGCGACGCGGTCGGCTGAGGATTTTCATGGCCCGCCGCCATGACGCACACTCGTGGTGTGGAGATTCCAACGCTCGAGTGGCGTGACGAAGGCCCGGCCATCGCCCTGCTTGACCAGACGCGGCTGCCCGCGAAGGAAGCCGTCGTGGTCTGCCACGATGTGCCGGCCCTCGTTCGCGCGATCCGTGCCCTGGTGGTGAGGGGGGCGCCCATGCTGGGCCTGGCGGGCGCATTCGGCGTCGCGCTCGCAGCGTACCGGGGTGATGACGTGGCGGCCGCCGCAGACGAGCTCGCCGCCGCACGGCCCACCGCAGTTAATCTGGCGTGGGGCGCGCAGCGGGCCCTGGCGGCGTATCAGCGAACTCTCCGCGCCGGTACCTCCCATCCAGGTTCGCAACGGCTGCCGCGCGATGCGGCGCTCGCGGAGGCGCGTGTGATTGAGGCGGCAGACCACGCGGCGAGTGACGCCATGGCTGCCCACGGTCTCGGTCTCGTCCCGGCGAAGGCCCGCGTACTCACCCATTGCAACACGGGACGGCTGGCGGCTGGCGGGTGCGGGACAGCGTTCGCGGTGATCATGGCGGCGCACCGCGCCGGGCGGCTGCGCATGCTGTGGGTGGATGAAACGCGGCCGTTGCTTCAGGGCGCCCGGCTGACCGCGTGGGAGGCGCGGCAGGCGGGGATGCCCTACGCGGTGCTTCCCGACGCCGCTGCCGCGTCGCTGTTCGCCCGGCGCGAGGTGGACATGGTTCTTGTCGGCGCCGACCGTATCGCCGCGGATGCCAGCGTCGCCAACAAGGTGGGCACCTATGGTCTGGCTGTGCTCGCCGAGCACCATCACGTGCCGTTCGTGGTGGTGGCCCCGGTCTCCACCATCGACCTCAACACCGCAGACGGCGGCATGATCGTGGTGGAACAGCGGGCGTCGGCGGAGGTGAATTCGTTCGCCGGTACCCCGGTGACGCCGGACGAAGGCGCCGTATACAACCCCGCATTCGACGTCACTCCACCTGATCTGGTAAGTGCAATAGTGACAGAACGCGGCGTCGCCGCACCGCCAAGTGCAGATAGCCTGCGACTGGTGTGTACGGACAACCAACGCCGCAGCGGGCCCGTTGCCGCTGCCCTACGTGGAACGATGAGGTCATGAAAGGACGTGTGCTTGTCGTCGACGACGACGCCGCTCTCGCCGAGATGCTCGGTATCGTGCTTCGCGGTGAGGGTTTCGAGCCGACGTTCGTCTATGACGGTGACAAGGCCCTGGACGCGTTCCGTGAGACGCGGCCGGACCTCGTGCTGCTGGATCTGATGCTGCCGGGAGCGGACGGGATAGATGTCTGCCGGCAGATCCGCAGCGAGTCCGGCGTGCCGATCGTGATGCTGACGGCCAAGAGCGACACCGTCGATGTGGTGCTGGGCCTCGAGTCTGGCGCCGACGACTACATAGTCAAGCCGTTCAAGCCGAAGGAGCTGGTCGCCCGGGTGCGGGCGCGGCTGCGCAGGACCGACGAGCCGGCGCCAGAACTCCTGGAGATCGGGGACATCTCGATCGACGTCGCGGGCCATTCCGTGAAGCGCGACAGCGAGCAGATCAACCTGACGCCGCTGGAATTCGATCTGCTTGTCGCCCTCGCCCGCAAGCCCCGCCAGGTGTTCACCCGCGAGGTTCTGCTCGAGCAGGTGTGGGGGTACCGGCACGCCGCCGACACAAGGCTGGTCAACGTGCACGTACAGCGATTGCGCGCGAAAATCGAGAGAGATCCGGAGCGGCCGGAGATTGTGGTGACCGTTCGCGGCGTGGGCTACAAGGCCGGGCCTAGCTAATGACGCTGTGACCGCCCATGGAGGGGGTATTCCCGCCTAAGCGGACCCTGGCAGGCGTTGACGCGAGGCGCGCCATCAGCCTCACTCGGCGTGCCCGCAGGAAGGGCCGTCGGCTGATCATTCAGTTTCTGGTCCGCTGGCGGCGTTCGCTTCAGTTGCGGGTGGTGGCCACGACGCTGCTGCTGTCGGCAGCCGTCGTCGCGGTGCTCGGCTTCTTCCTTTTGCAACAGATCACCGATGGGCTGCTGCGCAACAAGGAGCTGACTGCCCAGGCGGAGGTGTCGGACGGTATCGCCGCCGCCGAGAGCCTGCCGGGAGTCGACCAGCCGCCGGCACCCTCCGATCCCACCGCGTTCGCCTACCAGGTCGTCACGGAACTGCACCGTCGCAGCGGCGTGAGCAACCCGTACTGGGTCATCGTGAAGACGAATTCAGCGCTCTTGTCGCAGGCGCCGGGCAATTTGATCCTCATGTGCGGCTCATCGAAGGTAGCCAGGTGCCGCCTACCACCGCAGTTGGTCGGGCGGGTCACCAGCGAGCAGGCCAGCCAGAACGACAACGTGCTGCTGTCGGTGCCGACCAGGCTGGCGCGTCCAGGTGGGGCAGTGCCCGCGCTGGCGATCGGCGCACCGCTCGGCAGTTACTACCAGCTGTACTACCTCTTCCCGCTCGACCAGGAGCAGCAGACCCTGCAGCTGCTCCAGCGCACGCTGTTCGGCGTGGGCCTGGCTCTGGTTTTGCTGCTCGCGGCGATCGCGTCGCTGATCACCCGGTGGGTGGTAATCCCGCTGCGGGAAGCCGCGCAAGCTGCGGAACGGCTGACGGGAGGTCATCTCGAGGAGCGGATGCCGGTGCATGGCACCGACGACCTCGCCCGGCTTGGCAACTCGTTCAACCACATGGCCCAGAGCCTGCAGGACAAGCTCGCCGAGCTGCAGGAGCTCTCCAAGGTCCAGCGGCAATTCGTGTCGGACGTCTCCCACGAGCTCCGCACGCCGCTGACCACGATCCGGATCGCGGCCGATGTGCTTTTCGAGGCCAAGGATCAGCTCTGCGAGGCCGAGAAGCGTTCCGTCGAGTTGCTGCAGGGCCAGCTAGAGCGATTCGAAGCGTTGCTCATCGACCTACTCGAAATCAGCCGATACGACGCGAACGCCGCCACGCTGGAAACCGAACAGCTGGACGTCCGTGATCTCATCATGCGCGCGGTGGCGGATGCCCAGCAGATCGCGGAACGGCGCGGCAGCGGCGTGGAACTGCGGCTGCCAGACGAGCCATGCTTCGCCGACGTTGACCGCCGCAGGATCGAGCGCGTGCTGCGCAACCTGATCGTGAACGCGGTCGAGCACGGCGAAGGCAAGGCGGTCCAGGTCCTTGCGGCCGGTGACCGGTATGCGGTCGCCATTGCGGTCCGCGACTTCGGTGTGGGATTGCGGCCCGGCGAAGAGGCGATGGTGTTCGACCGCTTCTGGCGCGCTGATCCGGCTCGTGCGCGCACGAGCGGCGGCACCGGGCTGGGGCTGGCGATCGCGCTAGAAGATGCCCGCTTGCACGGTGGCTGGCTGCAGGCGTGGGGTTGCCCGGGAAAGGGGTCGGTGTTCCGCCTAACCCTGCCGCGCGGTGCCGGCCAGGGCCTGCAGGGATCACCGCTCCCGCTCGTCCCGCCCGCCGTGGCACGCCCGGAGGTGAGCGCCGGATGAGACGGGTTTCCGCCGCGCTGACCGCCCTCGTCTGCACGGTCATGGCGGGCGGCTGCGCCGTTGTGCCGGATGGCGGCCGCATGACGTCCGCGACGATCGCGGCAAAGGGCGGCCAGCAGAACGTGTTCGTCCAGCTGATCCCGCCTCCGCCACAGCCCGGCTGGAGCCCGGACCTGATCGTCAGCGGGTTCCTGCTCGCGAGCGCGAGCTTCGCGGGTGATCACGTGATCGCCCGTAAGTACCTCACGCCGAAGGCTGCGAGGTCCTGGCATCCCGGTTCATCTGTCACCGAGTTCGCGGACACCCCGACCCCGACGACGACGGCGGTGCGGCAGAACATGGTGACTTTCCAGGTCAAGGGCAAAAAGCTCGGCACGATCAGCGCGAACGGCCAGTTCAAGGCGGCAGAGCCGGGTACGAGCCCGGTGGGTGGGAGTTTCAAGGTCATCCGGGTTGCGGGGAAGTGGCGCATCGCGAGCGCGCCACACCAGCTCCTGCTGTCACGCAGAGACGTGGACCGAGCGTTCCGGGCCCGCGATCTGTATTTCTTTGATCCGTCCATATCTGTCCTGGTCCCTGATCCCGTCTATGTTCCCGCCGAGTCAACCTCGGCCGACCTCGTCACGCACCTGGTCGCCGCGCTGTGGCAGGGGCCACAGGGATGGCTCGCAGGGGGAACGAGGACCGCCTTCCCGCCGGGCACCCGAGTGCTTGGCACATCGGTCGACGGCAGTACGGCGATCGTCAACCTCGGCGGCCGCGCCGCCATGGCTGGTCCTCAGCAACGCGAGCAGATGGCGACACAGTTGCTGCAGACACTCGCGAGCGTCGGCCCAGCTCCGTCGGTTCAGTCGGTTGTCTTCGAGATCAACGGCAAGCCCCTGCGCGTGTCATGCGCCACCGGTGAGCCCCCTGCGCTGCGGCTCAGTCAGTGTCAGGGCCCGGTACAGCCGCGCTCAGGGTCGCGCGTGTACTACATCGACGGCAAGGGGCGTGTGGCGACCCTGTCCGGATTCCGGTCTGACACACCTGTCCGCGGGGCGGCAGGGACTGGTGAGCTGCCGTTCGACCAGATCGCGGTTTCTCCAGACGAGAGAAGCGTGGCCGGTGTGTCGGGCGGCGTCCTCTACACCGGCCGCCTTGACGGTTCACTGAGCCAGCGGCTGACGGCAAGCAGGCTCACGACCCTGTCCTGGGACAGCGCAGGAGGCCTCTGGGTCGCAGGACGCAGCGGTAACCGGACCCGAGTGTGGCGGCTCGACCGTGGCATGCGTCCGATCGATGTGCGCCTCCCGCAGATGCCTGGGCCGGTCACCGCGATGCGGGTGGCACCGGACGGTGTGCGGGTGGCGATCATCACGGGTTCGGGTGCCGCCTCGCGGCTCTGGCTGGCGGCGATTGACCAGAGCCGGGCGGCGCTCGGAGAGCCGGTGCCGATCGGTACCGACATCTCCGCGTTCTCGGGCCTGACGTGGTACGACATAGGCAACGTGATCGTCTTGAGCAAGCCCGCATCCGGTCCGGTGCTGTACGAGGTTCCCGTGGACGGTCGACAGTCCAGGCAGATCGCCACCGATGCGGGTGCGGTCTCGATCTCGGCGACCCAAGGCGGCAAGCTCCTCGTGACCCGAGACGACGGCACGATCATGCAGCTGCCCAATCCTGCTGGATCGATATGGCGGCCCGCGGGCGCGCGGGGGCGGTCGCCGGTTTACCCAGGTTGACCCAAAGCGGATGATTTCACTCGCGTGTGCTTGATCACAGCCGGTTTCCTCCTGACATTCGGAGCCTATCGAGCTACCGTTCCAGACATGGCACCCGCCCGGGTCCGTGGTTGCGTTGGGCAGGGGACCACCCCTGCACGGCAAGCCGATGCCAGCCGCAGGCAAAGCGGCCCACGTAAGGCGACTTTTCGTCGACCGATCACGGTGCGGCTTAGAAGTAAGTCCTGCCTCGCCGGTGGATCAGACGTTCTCCGGGAAGAGAGAAGGGCAATAGTGGTGACAGGATTCCGCGAGACCCTCAGCAGGCGGATGTGGGGACGAAGACCAGGTCGGCCGGGCGGGTGCCGTCGCGGAAGGGGGTCGTAAGTGCACATTGTCTTCAAGGGTCGCCGTACTGGTGTTCCCGAACGGTTTCGCCAGCTTGCGAGCCTGAAGCTGGGCAAGATAGCGAAGCTGGACCAGAAGCTGATCCGCGTTGACATTGAAGTGTCCAAGGAACGTAACCCTCGGCTAGCGGACCGCAGTGAACGCGTCGAGCTTACGATCCAGCACCGGGGCCCGGTGATTCGGGCCGAAGCCGCGGCGGACGACCGCTACACCGCCCTCGACCTCGCTCTGGCCAAGCTGGAGTCGAGCCTGCGGCGGGCCAACGACCGGCGCAAGGCCCGCAAGAGCGACCAGGTTTCGCTGCGGCTGATGCCACCCACTGTGCCAGCGGGAGCGTCCAATGGAGCGGCTGCGGCCAGCGCCACCGATGAGCAGTCCGCTCCAGCAGGTAGTGTCGAGACAGCAGATCCGATTGTGCCAATCGAGATGGAAGGTGACGGGCCACTCGTGGTGCGGGAGAAGAGTCACTCGGCTGCGCCGATGACGCTCGATCAGGCGTTGTTCGAAATGGAACTGGTGGGCCACGACTTCTTCTTGTTCCGCGACGTTGGCTGCGGCCATCCAAGCGTTGTTTACCGGCGGCGTGGTTACGATTACGGGGTCATCCGCCTGATCGAGGGATGACATTGGTAAGCGTCCTCGCTTGCGTGTCGTGACCGGCTCCGCCAGAGTCTGATCACAGGAAATTGGGCGGGGCGTCGGTATTGGCTGGAGGAACGGTGAGCGTACATGCACGTGGCCCTGAGCCGATTCGCGTGCTGATCGTGGATGATCACGCGCTGTTCCGCCGTGGACTTGAGATGGTTCTCAAGGAAGAGAACGACCTGGAGGTCGTCGGCGAGGCGTGCGATGGTGCCGAGGCGGTCTCCAGGGCGGCCGAGTCGCTGCCTGATGTCATCCTGATGGACATCCGGATGCCACGCAGCAGCGGCATCGATGCCTGCCGCGCGATGAAGGCGGCCGGGCCGAGTGCGAAGATCGTGATGCTGACGATCAGCGACGAGGAAGAGGACCTCTTCGAGGCGATCAAGGCTGGCGCCAGCGGTTACCTGCTCAAAGACATTCCGCTGGACGAAGTCGCGGAGTCGGTCCGCGCCGTAGACGGTGGCCAGTCCCTCATCAACCCGTCGATGGCCGCGAAACTCATCACAGAGTTCGCCACGCTGGCCAAGCGCGAAGCCGACGAACAACCGGAGCAATTGCCGGTACCCAAGCTGACCGACCGTGAGATGGAGGTGCTGAAGCTCGTCGCCAAGGGCGCCAGCAATCGTGACATCGCCAAGGAGCTGTTCATCTCAGAGAACACGGTGAAGAACCACGTCAGGAACATCCTGGAGAAGCTGCAGATCCACTCCCGGATGGAGGCCGTGATGGTGGCCGTGCGCGAGAAGCTGATCGAGCTCAGCTGATCGAGCCCAGCTGAGCTCGACCCGGCCGCGGCTTGGCAGCCTGGTGCGCCAGGTGGACCGGCCCCCATCGGGTAGACTAAATGGTGTAGTTCTGGTAGCTCTCCCGCCTGGTCGGCGAGGTGTGGACGTTCACGCGACGGCCGAGCGCAGCCGTTCGGCATAATCCGTGGGGTTCACCCGTCCTATCCACACATCACTGCATCCCACCCATTCCGCCGCCTCGCGTAGCGCTTGTGCCATCGCGGCGATGGCCCCGGCCTTTTCCAGCTGGACGTAGCGGGCGACCAGCGTCTGACCGCTGCGAGCCGGATCGGCACGCCCAACGAGCCTGCCCCCGGCGAGCAGCGGCATGGTGAAGTAACCGTGCACGCGTTTCGCCTTCGGCACATAGGCCTCCAGGCTGTGGTCGAAGCCGAACATTCGCTGTGTCCTGCGTCTGTCCCAGATCAGTGAGTCGAACGGTGACAGCAGCGTGGTCCGGTGCCGGCCGCGCGGCGAACCGGATAGCGCGGCCGGATCGGCCCAGGCTGGCTGTTCGCCGACCCTGACCGGTACCAGGCCAGCGGCCTCGGCGGCGTCTTCCACCATGACAGAGCCAGGGCCGAAGGTGCGCAACCGGTGGTAGTCAAGGAGGTCCGCGCGGCTGACCACGCCGAGCGCGCGTGCCGCGACGGCCGCTAGATGGGTCAGGCATTGCGCATCCGATGGCTCGCTGCCGAGCAGTTCGACCGGAATGACCTGTTCGGGCAGGTCGTAGACGCGACGCCAGCCGTGCCGCCGGACGCACACCACCTCTCCGATGTCGAGCAGCCACTCCACTGCGATCTTGACGTCGGACCAGTCCCACCACGGCCCGCCGCCCTTGGCGCCGCCGAGCTGGGTCGCGGTCAGCGGGCCTTCCGCGCGCAGCCGGTTGAGAACCTCCTTGCAGGCGCGCTCGGGCACGTCGTGCCACCGCAGGCCACGTTCACGGAACGAGCGCCTGCGGAACGCGTAGTAGGGCCACTCCTCGATCGGCAGCACGCATGCCGCGTGCGACCAGTACTCGAAGGCCCTCGGGTGGCGGGGATTCCAGTACGCCCGTTCGATACGCTCTCGCCCAACCGGGCCGAGCCGAGCGTAGGCGACCAGCTCGTGCGATCGCGCCAACACGCTGATCGTGTCGAGCTGAACGGCGCCAATGCGCCTGAGCATGGCGCCGACACCGCCGCGCCGCTCAGCGGCGCCGAGAAAGCCCTGGGCCCGCAGGGTGATCCGGCGGACCTCGTCGCAGGAGAGGGTGAGCTGAGGCGCGGGCGCGGCAGCGCCCGCGGGCGGGGCGGGGTCAGCGGGAGTTTCGGTGAGGGGAGCTACCACGTTCGCGATGTTAGCCCGGGGGTGTGACGATTTCCGGCCGGGCCACGCGGGCGGTCGGCCGACGGCATGCGGGCGGTGGCGCGAGAACGCAGCCAACGACATCCACGGTCCTTAAGGTGGCCCGCGCGAGCCGGAGCGGCGTTCTCAAGCAGGCTCAGTACCAGTCGTCGAAGATTCCGCCGCCGAGCGCGAGGATTCCGCCGACGGCGGTGACGCCCACGCCAACCCAGAACAGCCACCACGTGGGGCCCGCTACGAGCCCGGCTCCTCCGGCGATGAAGCCGACCATAATAGTCGCGACGGCAACCCACGAGACCGGCCGACCGTGTCGGCCCGCGTACTGGTACGCAGCAGACGGTTGCATCGCAGCCGGCTCGAGCTGAGCATCTCCCGCCACCGAAGCAACCTCTGATGGCGCTTGATCGGCCATGCCGTAACTCCTCTCGTCCGGAACTCCTCCCGTCCGGCCGGTTCCATCCATTGTGGCGGTGCGCGTCAGTGAATCAAACAGGCACCCCCCATCGTAGGAAGCTCCGTTTGCGGCGAGGGTCGCCTACGATGATTTCGAGTGCCGTGGCATGCACGCGCGCGCGTCCTGCGGCGCGTGGATTGCCCGGAGCCCAGACAATCCGCGAGGAGCGCGACAGAAGTGCCAGTCATCATCGATAAGATCCTGCGCGCCGGTGAGGGCAAGACCCTGCGCAAGCTGAAGCGGATCGCCGACCAGATCAACTCGATCGAAGAAGACTTCACCGCGCTGAGCGACGCCGAACTCCGTGCGCTGACTGAGCAGTACAGGCAGCGGTACGCCGATGGTGAGTCGCTTGAGGAGCTGATGCCGGAGGCATTCGCCACGGTGCGGGAGGCGGCGCGGCGGACGCTGGGCCAGCGGCATTTCGACGTGCAGCTGATGGGCGGCGCGGCGCTGCATGACGGAAACATCGCGGAGATGAAGACCGGTGAGGGTAAGACGCTGGTCGCGACGCTGCCTTCGTATCTGAACGCGTTGACCGGCGGTGGAGTGCACGTGGTCACGGTCAACGACTACCTGGCCAAGCGTGACGCGGAGTGGATGGGGCGGATCCACCAGTTTCTTGGCCTCGAGGTCGGGGTCATCCTGGCACAGATGACGACCGAGGAGCGGCGCCACGCGTACGCGGCGGACATCACCTATGGCACCAACAACGAGTTCGGGTTTGACTACCTTCGTGACAACATGGCGGGCAGCCTGGACGAGTGTGTACAGCGGGGGCATCACTACGCGATTGTGGACGAGGTCGACTCCATCCTGGTTGACGAGGCGCGGACACCGCTGATCATCAGTGGCCCGGCCGAGCAGAGCGCCCGCTGGTACACGGAGTTCGCGAAGATCGCCCCGCGGCTCCGCCGCGGCGAGGATGGCGCGGGCGACTACGAGGTCGATGAGAAGAAGCGCATGGTCGGGATCCTCGAGTCGGGTGTCGAGAGGGTCGAAGACTGGCTCGGTATCGAAAATCTCTACGATCCGGTGAACACACCGCTTGTCGGCTATCTCAACAACGCGCTCAAGGCGAAGGAACTGTACAAACGGGACAAGGATTACGTCGTGATGAACGGCGAGATCCTGATCGTGGACGAATTCACCGGGCGGATCCTGCACGGCCGCCGTTACAACGAGGGTATGCATCAGGCCATTGAGGCCAAGGAAGGCGTGCAGATCAAGGAAGAGAACCAGACGCTGGCGACCATCACGTTGCAGAACTACTTCCGGTTGTACAAGAAACTGGCCGGAATGACCGGCACGGCGATGACCGAAGCCAACGAATTCCACCAGATCTACAAGCTCGGCGTGGTCCCGATTCCGACCAACATGCCAATGATCCGCGGGGACCGCTCTGATGTTATCTACCGCAGCGCACTCGCGAAGTTCACCGCCTGCGTCGAAGATATCGCCGAGCGGCACGCAAAGGGTCAGCCCATGCTTGTCGGCACGACGAGCGTGGAGAAGTCCGAGATCCTCTCGAAGATGCTGAAGCGCCAGGGCATACGGCACGAGGTGCTGAACGCCAAGCACCATGAGCGGGAGGCGGCAATCGTCGCCCAGGCGGGCCGGCTTGGCTCCGTCACCGTGGCCACCAACATGGCGGGCCGTGGCACCGACATCATGCTGGGCGGAAACCCTGAGTTCATGGCCGATCTCCAACTGCACCAGCGGGGCCTTTCGCCGCTCGAGACGCCCGAGGACTACGAGATGGCCTGGCCGGAGGCGCTTGAGAAGGCACGCCGGGCGGTCGCGGAAGAGCACGAGCAGGTCGTGAATGCGGGCGGGCTGTACGTGCTCGGCACCGAACGCCACGAATCGCGGCGGATCGACAATCAGCTACGCGGCCGTTCCGGCCGTCAGGGTGACCCGGGGGAGTCCCGGTTCTACCTGTCGCTCGAAGACGACCTGATGCGGATGTTCAACTCCGCCCGGGTGGAGTCGATCATGTCCACTCTCAAGATCGCTGAGGATGTGCCGATCGAGTCGAGGATTGTCACGAATGCGATCAGGTCGGCTCAGCACCAGGTGGAGCAGCGAAACTTCGAAATCCGAAAGGATGTGCTCAAGTACGACGAGGTGCTCAACCGGCAACGTACGGTGATCTACGGGGAGCGGCGGAAGGTTCTCGAGGGTGCGGACCTGCACGAGCAGATCCGCAAGATGATCGATGAAGTGATCGAGAGCTATGTCGCTGGCGCCACGGGTGAGGGATTCCCCGAAGAGTGGGACCTCGACCAGCTCTGGCAGGCGTTCCGCCAGCTCTACCCGGTAGGGGTCACGCAGGATGAGCTGATCGAGGAAGCCGGGGGGGAGCGAGATGGGCTGTCCCGGGAGTTCATCGCCGAGCGGATCAGCCACGACGCCCAACAGGCCTACGACAGGCGAGAGGACGAACTCACCCCCGAGGTGCTGCGCGACATCGAGCGGCAGGTCGTGCTCACCGTACTCGGCAGCAAGTGGCAGGACCATCTGTACGAGATGGACTACCTGCAGGAAGGCATCGGCCTGCGTGCATACTCGCAGCGCGACCCGCTGGTGGAGTACCAGCGGGAGGGGTTCGAGATGTTCAACGCGATGCTCGATGCGATCCGCGAGGAGTCGGTGGGCTATCTGTTCAACCTCAGCATCGAGGTGCAGGACAACCCCATCGTGGAGGAGGCACCGCTCGACGCCGCCAGCGCAGCCGAGCTCGTTGCGGGCGAGGGGGACGGCGGCGCGTGGGGTGACGTGGCCGAAGGTGCGCGCAGTGGCGTGCCAGGGGCGGCCGCACAGCGGCGGGGTGGGACCCAGGGCCGCAGACCCGCCGCGGCCCAAGGCCGCAGACCCGCCGCGGCCCAGGGCGCCAGACCCGCCGCGGCCCAAGGCGGCAGACCCGCCCCGGTCCAAGGCCGCGCGGCGGCAGGCGCGGGCGTGCCGGGTTCAACTCTCCCTCCTGGGTTGGCAAAACCGAAACGGCCGACCCGGCTGGAGTACTCCGCGCCGACAATCGATGGCGCAGCAACAGGTGGCGTCGAGCATCGCGTGGAGTCCGGCGGCGGCGGTGACTTCGCCAGGGTCGGCCGGAACGAGCCGTGCCCATGCGGGTCGGGCCGCAAGTACAAGCGCTGTCACGGCGACCCGCGAACCCGGGCAGCAACCTGACGGGCAGGTCGTTCTTAGGCGAGGAGCGGACCAAGCCGGCGAATGTGTCCCCTGGCGCGTTCGGTAGTCCAGGGATTGAGCTGGCGGGATGGCCTCGAGCCGGCCAGCGTCTCCGCCAGCACCTGCGCGAACTGGCTTGGCCACGTCGCCGCCCTCGGTGAGGCATGTCCAGTCGGCTGATCTTGTGTCGGCCCCGCTGCCGATGAAGCGACAGTGGAAGCCCGGGCGTTTGGCGCACGCGAGAGTGCCGTGTCGGAGTCACGCGAGAGTGCCGTGTCGGACTGGAGTGTGGCGGCCGGACTGCTTGTGGCTATGGAGCTGATTGTTGCGTTGGGGTGAAGTGTGGCGTCCCCGGGGACGTCGTCGTCGAACGGCGGTGCCGGGTCGGGCACGGCGCATAAGCCGGCGAGAGCAGGATCAGGCAGCGGTGCGGCGCCTGGCCGCAAGGTGGGCGTGTGGCGTCGGCGGCGCTGTGCGAGCGTGGTCCCGGGCACATTGGTGACCGCTGCACCCGCTGGGCGGGCCGCTGCACCCGCTGGGCGGGCCGCTGCACCCGCTGGGCGGGCCGCTGCACCCGCTGGGCGGGCCGCTGCACCCGCTGGTTGGGCCGCTGCGCCTGCTGGGGTGACCGCTGCCCCCCCGGACTCCACTGCCGATGTGGCGCGGGCGGGCGCTCCCGTCCATTTAATTACGCTTGTCTGCGTGAGCTTTTCCGACTGCGACGACTCCGATAACATCTGGCCTCCCAAAAGAAAGGAAAACCGCCGACAATCCTCAGTGTTTCTCGGCTGAGCGATTGTCGGCTTGAGCCGGGTTGGCTCGCGCGCTAACTTCGTTGTAGCGCACGACAGTGACATTTTTTGGTTCGCCTTCCCTGCCGCGTTCCCCTGGATGGTCCGGCCACCCCGCCCCTCCTGCCCGCCTGACCAGCCCAGTGCGTTTGTGGGTGCTGATCCCGCTGACGGGGCAAGACAACACGGGGGAGATGATGCGACCAGCGCATGTCTGATGTGGGCCCCGAGGAAGGATGGTGTCAAGTGGCTGACACGCTGATCGTGGCTGACCGCGTCGTGCCGGCCACTGGCGCGGACATCTTTATGCCTGGGTTCGTGCGAATCAGCCGTGGCACCATCGCCGAGGTGGCCCGCGGCCGCCCCGCTGGAACCGCGGACCTCGAACTGACCGACGGCGTGCTGGTGCCCGGTTTCGTCGATCTGCAGGTGAACGGCCATTTCGGTGTTGACCTGGCCGCAGTCGACCCGGCCGGGTGGGCGAGCGTGGTAGCGCGGCTGCCAGAAACCGGAACCACGGCATTCCTGCCGACGTTCATCACCGCCCCCGTCCACAAGCTGGCCGCTGCGCTGCGTGCCACACGGGAGTTTGGGCCAGGGCTTCCATTTGGCGCCCGTGTACTCGGCGTTCATGTGGAAGGGCCGTTCATTTCGCTACGCCGCCGGGGTGCCCACGATCCCGAGTGGATCATTGAACCGGAGCCCGAGGCGGTCGGCGAGTTGCTCGACGCCGGCCGCGGGGTGCTGCGGCTCGTCACACTCGCTCCCGAACGGCCCGGGGCCATCGCTGCCATAAAGCGATTTACCGAAGCAGGCGTACTGGTCAGTGTCGGTCACAGTGACGCGACGGCTCAGCAGGTGGCTGCGGCCGCTGACGCGGGAGCCAGCGTCGTGACGCATCTATTCAACGCTCAGACGGGGATGCATCATCGTGCACCCGGTGTCGTCGGCCAGGCGCTCGTAGACCGGCGGCTCACCAGCGGCCTCATCGCGGACCTGCACCACGTCGCCGCATCGGTATGCGCGATCGCCTTCGCGGCAGCGGTCGGCCGGATCGCCATCGTCACCGATGCCGCCGCGTGCGCGGACATGCCGCCAGGCCGTTACCAGCTCGGTGGGCAGCTAATTAAGCTGCCACCCGGTGGCGGCGTGCCGCCGATGCGCGCTGACGGCACCCTGGCGGGCTCCGGCCTGCGCATGGACCTCGGCGTCGCGAACATAGTCGCCGTCGGCGTCGATCTCATCACGGCGGTCACTGCGGCCACGCGGATCCCGGCCGATCTCATGAGAAGGCCCGATCTCGGGCGCATCGCACCAGGCGCCGCGGCGGATATGGTGTGGCTCAGCAACGACCTACGGACCCGTGCCACCTGGATCGCCGGGGAGATTGTGTACTCGGCAGTAGCCGGATTCGGCGAAACCCACGGTGCCCGCAGCGCGAGTCACCACGCGTTTGCGCCGACGACCCATGGCGACCCGCTTGGCGCGCACGGCCGATGACTGACGACCGAGGAGCGCATGGCACAGCCACAGGCCACCACCCAGATGCGGATGGAAATCGCCCAGCAGCCGGAGGCATTGCGGGCAACGATCGAGGCGTTGTTGCCGCGCGCCGGAGATCTCGCGGCCGTCGCCGCCGGAACCCGCCAGGTTCTGCTCATCGCCCGGGGCACATCGGACAACGCCGCGGTCTACGGAACCTACCTGATCCAAGTGCGGGCCGGACGGCTCGCGACACTGGCGTCTCCCTCCGTCGCAACCGTCTACCGGTCACGGCTCGATCTGTCCGGGGTGCTCGCTGTCGGGCTGTCGCAGTCTGGGCGTACCGAGGAGATTGTTGACACGCTGAGGTGGGCCCGGGACTGCGGGGCGCGAACGGTCGGAATCACCAACCGCGGCGACTCGCCGCTTGCCACGGCCGCCGACGTGGCGCTCATCACCCACGCAGGTGCCGAGCGTGCTGTGCCAGCGACGAAGACGTTCACGACGCAACTGGCCGCGCTCGCCGTGCTCGGCATCGGCCTCGGAGCCGATGCCGATGCCGGCGAGCTTCGAGCCGTTCCGGAAGAGATCGAGCGCCTGATCTCGACACCGATGAACCTCGATCCGCTGGTGGGCGAGCTTGCTGCGGTAGCGGGGGTCGTGGTGTCGGGCCGCGGTTTCGCTTACTCGGCGGCCCTTGAGCTCGCGCTCAAGCTCAAGGAAGCGTGCTACCTGCACGCGATGGGGCTCTCATATGCTGACCTGCTGCACGGTCCGATCGCCGTGGTAAGCGGTGCCGATCCGGCGCAACTGCCCGGTTCGTCCCGCTCAGGTACGCCTGCGATCATCGTTGCGTCCGACAGGGGGCCCATGCTCGATCCGTCAATCGCGCTCGCGCGCCGCGTGACAGGCTCGGATGCGAGGGCCTACGCCATCGGAGGTGGCGCCGCGCTAGCGCAGGCATGCACCTGGGCCTTGCCGGGCCCACGGTTGCCCGAGTGGCTCGCGCCAATCGGGCTGATCGTGCCAGGTCAGCTGCTCGCCGAAGCGCTCGCACGCAGGCTCGGTATCAACCCGGACAGCCCGCGCGGCCTGACGAAGGTGACACAGACGATCTAAGGGCCTTTTGAGCACCTCGACCCGGCTCGCGTGCGCCACTCCACTCCCGGCCTGACGTACGTGGGGTTAGCGCAACACGTAGCCCCTCCAGTGGCCTGGGTGGGCCGCTATGGCCCGTCTGGTGGCCTAGGTGGCGCATCGTGGCCCTTTGGGTGGCGGTCTCCGGGTGTGGGTGGGCCATCGTGGCCCTACGCGATGCCCGGGGTGACAGGGCGTGTTGCCCCGGCCGCCGCGGACCAAGCAGGATGCTCGTGTGCCCGGCTTCGAGCTGCCCCAGAGCCTCGTCTTCCCGGCGAGCGGTGACGATGGTTCGGACTCGGAGCAGCGTGTGTGGATAGCCGAACTGCCGTTTATCGTCGAGAACCTGGCGCGCAGATGGTCGCTGCAGGTGGGTCGGCCCTTCCAGCCTGGCGGGGCCGCTTCGTGGGTGGCACCCGCTCGCACCGCGGCCGGTGAGCGCGTGGTGCTGAAGGTCGGCTGGTGGCATGAGGAGGCGCGGCACGAGGCTGACGGCTTGCGAGCATGGGCTGGCCAGGGTGCGGTGCGGCTGCTCGACTCACTGGTGACCGGCACAACAAGCGCGCTGCTGCTTGAGGCCTGCGAGCCCGGCACACCGCTGTCGCAGGCCCTGCCGCCACACGAGCAGGACGCTGTCCTCGCTGGCCTGCTGGGCCGGATGTGGATCGAGCCGCCCTCCGGGCAGCCGTTCCGCGCGCTGCAAACAATGTGTGACCGGTGGGCCAGCGAGTTCGAAAGGAAATACGCGGCCGCACGGACACGAGGCCAGGACCAGCTAGACGTCGGCCTGGCCAGGGCAGGCATCGAGCTGTTTCGGCAGCTCCCGGGCACTGCCGACCGCTCGGTGCTGCTATGCACCGATCTGCACCATGACAACGTGCTGGCCGCCACCCGCGAGCCATGGCTGGCCATCGACCCAAAGCCCTACATCGGCGACCCCGCCTACGACCCGCTGCAGCACATGCTGAACTTCCCAGGCCGTCTCGCCACCGACCCCGTCGGCTTCGCGGCGCGCATGGCGGGCCTGCTCAGCCTCGAAGCAGACCGGCTAAGGCACTGGCTGTTCGCTCGCTGCGTGCAGGAATCCGTCGACGAGCCGCACCTTCGCACCGTAGCCATCCAGCTCGCACCCTGACCGCAGTTGCACTAGGCGAACATCGGCGCAGCGTGGACAGGCCCGGTAACGTCGTACTGGTTATGAGGCGCCGTAACCCGCTCAGGACACGGATCGCCCTCGTCGTCTGCCTCGTCTCCTGCGTGGCCGCATGCGGCGCCGGGCAAGCCCGCTCGCACGCGGGTCGCGCACAGCGGCCATCGGCAAATCCCGGGGGCGACAACGCGACCGTCGCAGCGACGGTGCGACGGATGAGCCTGCCGCAGAAAGTCGGGCAGCTCTTTGTCTCGGCTGTACCGGGTACGACAGCGGGCCAGGGAGGCGCCCGACTCATACGCAGGTACCACCTCGGGGGTGTCATCTACTTCCCGGCCAACCTGCATAGTGCGGCACAGGTCGCGGCGCTTTCCAATGGGCTGCAACGAGCCGCCGTGGCCGCCAGCCCGGCGATCCCGCTCACTATCGGCACCGACCAGGAGGGTGGGACAGTCTCCCGGCTGGACGGGATCGTCACCTCGATGCCAAGTGAGATGGCAGCGGGGGCCACGAGGGATCCCGCCCTCGTGCGGGCGGCGGAGTGGGCCACCGCCCGCCAGCTACGAGCGCTCGGCGTCAACCTCGACTACGCTCCCGTGGCGGATGTGAACACCGACCCGGCGAACCCGGTGATCGGTACCAGGTCATTCGGCTCGGATGCCGCGCTGGTGTCCCGCATGACGTCGGCCGCGATCGCCGGTTTCCATGCGGCGGGCGTCGCCACCGCCGCTAAGCACTTTCCCGGGCACGGCGATACGGACGTTGACAGCCACACCGGGCTGCCGGTGATCCGCCACACCTCGCGGCAGTGGCAACGAATCGACGCGCCGCCCTTCCAGGCCGCCGTCCGAAGTGGCGCGGACATGATTATGTCGGCGCACATCGTGGTGCCCGCGCTCGAGCGCTCAGGAGATCCCGCCACCCTCTCACACGCGGTGATAACGGGCATGCTGCGTAACAAGTTCGGCTACCGCGGTGTGATCACTACCGATGCCTTGCAGATGGCCGGCGTCCGCGAGCATTACAGCAACGGACAGATAGCGGTGCGCGCGATCCAGGCAGGCTGCGATGAACTGCTCATGCCGCAAAGCCTTAGCACGGCGTACAACACCGTCCTCTCCGCCGTTCGCGGTGGCCAGCTTCCGGCGAAACGGCTGAACCAGTCGGTGACTCGCATCCTTATGCTCAAAGCCAAGCGTGGACTGCTCGACCACCCGTACGTCGACACGGCGGCGGCGCGGCGCCTGAACACAAGCGCGGGCGTCCTGGTCGCGCGCAGGCTCGCAGATCGGGCCGTGACGGTAGTAAAGAACGCGCGGCACCTGTTGCCGCTGCGTCGCGGGACGGCTGTCGAGGTCGTCGGACCGGGCGCGGCGGCCCTGGCGGTCGCGCTCGAGCGTCACGGCGTGCGCGCCGTCGGTTCGGTCACAGCCGCGCGGGCGGTCGTGGTCGCAACCAGCGATGCGGTCCATGACTCGGTGCAGCAGGCGATGGTAAAGCGGCTGCTGGCCATGGGTCGCCCGGTGATCGTTGTCGCCATGGACAAGCCATACGACCTCGGCCTTTTTCCAACCGCCGCGGCTGCGATCGCGACGTACTCGGGCACGGCCGTCTCGGTTCGTGCGGTGGCGGACGTGGTGAGCGGTGTGCTTGGGCCGTCCGGGCGGCTTCCCGTCACGGTCCCGGGTGGGTCCCGGACCGCCTATCCCTTTGGCGCGGGACTGCATTACTGAGCGCTTAGAATCGCTGCCGTGTCCCTGACCCCTCGTGGACTGATCACCGACTGGGGCGGCGTGCTGACGATACCGGTCCCAGCGGCAGTTTCCGCCTGGCTGGAAGCGGATGGCATCGATCTGCCCGGCTATAAGGCCATCATGGCCCGATGGGTCAACCAGGCGTACGGTGCCGAAGAAACGGCGAACCCCATTCATGCGCTGGAACGCGGTGAGATCAGCGTGCTGGAGTTCGAGCGTCAGCTCGCCGTGCACCTGGTCAGGACTGACGGTAACGCGGTGCTGGCGGAGGGCCTCTTAAGACGGATGTTCGCCGAGATGGTGCCGGTCGAGCGGATGTACACGTTGCTGCGCAGCGTGCGCAACGCGGGCATCATGACCGGCCTGCTGTCCAACTCGTGGGGTAACGACTACCCGCGCGATACGTTCGCCGAGCTGTTCGATGCGGTGGTGATCTCGAGCGAGGTCGGCATGCGCAAGCCGGAGGAACGCATCTACACCCACGCCCTGGCTCAGCTCGGTCTGTCCCCGGGCCAGTGCGTGTTCATCGATGACCTCGAGGCGAATGTCGCCGCTGCCCAGGAGCTCGGCATGATCGGTGTGCACCATCGGGATCCCGACACCACAGCGGCAGCCGTTATGGACCTGTTCGGGCTTTCGTTATGACGGCGCGGGTCCCACCTGCGGCGAGCGAGGGACGCTCGGCCAACATGCGCGCCATCCGGCGCACGGGCACCAAGCCCGAAGAGGTGCTGCGGCACGCGCTGCACAGGCTGGGCTACCGGTACCGGAAAGATCACCGTCTTGATCTCGCCGACGGCGTCAGGGTCCGCCCCGACATCGTTTTCACCGGTAGGAAGGTCGCCGTTTTCGTGGACGGGTGCTTTTGGCACGCCTGCCCGGACCACGGCCGCCAGCCCACGGTGAACGAGTGGTACTGGTCACCCAAGCTCCGCAGAACTGTAGAGCGCGACCGTGCCGCCGACGCCGCACTCGTCGCGGCCGGCTGGCGAGTAGTGCGCCTGTGGGAGCACGTTCCGCTGGAGGACGCGATGGCCAAGGTGACGGCTCTGCTCGACGGGCCGGTCGGGTAGCCGAAGCCGACCGCCGCGGCATTGCCGCTGTTTTCCCGACGGCAGGCTCGCCGCCTGGCACACTGTGATCAATCCTGCGAGAGGCCGAGCCGGCCGCGGGCGCATGTCCGAGGAGCCAATGCGCGTCTACCTGCCATCCACGCTTCGGGCGCTTGCCGACATCCTGCGCATCGGCGAAGTTCCAGGCCCGGTCGCCGCGTTCGCGGTCACGCCCGCGATGCGCGAGTGGTATGCGGGCGGTGACCTGGAGGAACTCGAGTACGCTGCGCTGAGCGCGGCCGCGCGTGCCTCGCTGCGCCTGCTCGCCGCCGATCCCTGCGCGCCACGGCGGCGGGTGGTTCTTGCGGCGGAGGTCGTGGGCGAGAACGCGACCCGCCCCACCAGTGCCGATCGCGCCGCCGTCGTTGTCGGGGCGATAATCCCGCTCGGCAAAATCGTGTCCGCTCATGTCGATGACATTGAGGCAGCACCCGACATCAAGGCGGCCGTGGCCGCGCTGCCTGACGCGGATGCGGGTGACGCCGATGCGCGGTTTACCGTGGACGGCGCGGAAGGGCATGAATTGCTCTGGTACGCGGCCTGTGAGCTTTCCTATTTGTTCGCATGACTCGGGGACGGCGGGGAACGGCAGCGGTCGGCGGGGAACGGCGGCGGTCGGCGGGGAACGGGTGGCGGTCGGCAGAGGGGCGGGCTAGCCGCGCCAGGAACGCCACAATTGCGCGTACGCGCCTCCTGCGGCGACCAGCTCGTCATGCGTGCCAAGCTCGCAGATGCGGCCATCCTCGATGACGGCCACCCGGTCGGCGTCGCGGCCGGTATGCAGGCGGTGGGCGATGGCCACAACCGTCCGCCCGTCGAGCACTGCTGCCAGCGACCGCTCCAGGTGCCGCGCCGCCCGCGGATCAAGCAGCGACGTCGCCTCGTCGAGTACCAGCGTGTGCGGGTCGGCGAGCACCAGCCGCGCCAGTGCCACCTGCTGCGCCTGCGCGGGTGACAGCTCGTGCTGCCCCGAACCGACCATGGTGTCCAGACCTGCTGGCAACAGCTCCACCCATTCCAGGGCGTCGACCGCTGCGAGAGCGGCGCGAATACGCTCGTCGGGCACCTCGGCCGTGGTCAGCGCGATGTTGTCACGCAGCGTGCCGAGGAAGACATGGTGCTCCTGCGTGACGAGTGCGACGTGACCTCTCAGCTCTCGCAGCGGCAGCTCTACCAGCGGAACCTTGCCCACGGTCACCGCGCCCGCACGGGGTGCGTGGATACCCGCGAGGAGCCGGCCAAGGGTCGACTTGCCTGCACCGCTTGGGCCCACCATGGCAAGCCGCTCACCGGGCAGAAGGCGCAGGTCGATCCCGTGCAGGACATCCGTCCCCGCCACGTAGGCGTACCGGACGGAATCAGCGGTAAGGTGCTCACCACCCGGGTGGCCGGGCTCGGCGGCGCCGGGCTCTGCGGCGCCGGGCTGGGTTGCGCCGGGCTGGGTTGCGCCGGGCTCTGCGGCGCCGCGCTCGCCGAGGCCAGGCTCGGCACGATCGGCAGGCACCTGCGCCACACCCAGCAGGCGGGCCAGCGAGGCTCCGCCGACCTGCAGCTCGTCCATCCAGCTGAGCAGCCTGTCGAGTGGGTCGACGAGCTGCTGAACATAAAGTGTCGCGGCCGTCAGCTGACCGATCGAGGTCCAGCGTGCCGTCACGAACAGGCCGCCGAGACCCAGCGTGGCCGCGACCGGAATCACATAGCCAAGCTCCACGAGCGGGATCCACACCATGCGCAGTCCAAGCGTGTAGCGCTCGGCCTGTGCTGCCCGGGCAATGTCGGCGTCGGTGCGTGCGATCCGGCGGGTTCCCGTCCGCAGCGCCTCTACGGTGCGCGCGCCGGCGACGGTCTCGGCCAGGCCTTCCGTCATCTCCGCGTAGGCGGCGTTTTCCGCTAGATACCCCTCCCGCGCCCGCGCCAGGTACCATCGCGTTCCGCCATACAGCAGCGGTGCGGCAGTCAGGCAGGGCAGCGCGAGCAGGGGCCCGTTCAGCAGCAGCGCCGCGACCGCAAGCGCCCCGGTGACGATGGCGATCAGCGTCTCGGGCACCGCCATCCTAGCCGCGCGCGACATCGCGTCGACGTCTCGTGTGGTCCGGGTGAGCAAGTCGCCGCTGCCGGCCCGTTCCACCGTGGAAAGTGGGAGCCGCAGCACCTGCCGGACGAACTCCTCCCGCAGTTCCGCCAGAACCCGCTCGCCCACCCGCGTCGAAAGATAGACGGCGAACCGCGCCATTACCGCCTGAGCGGTTATCAACCCAGTGATCGCAAGGGCGGCGAGGTCCACCTGCCGTAACGTCAGCCGGCCGTCAGTCGCGTTCTGGACCAGGCCGCCGAGTAACCGTGGCGTCGCGAGCCCGGCGCTCGCGGCCAGGCCGTGCAGGGCAAGCGCGGCGGCCAGCGGCCACGGGTTGCGCAGCATGAGCCGCCGCGCGTAGGCGCGGACCTCTCGTCTGCTGGCGATCGGCAGGATCGGCCTGGCTGACGGAGCCGTGGCAGGTGCTGGCATGTCACTCCTCCCTTCTGGTGACGGTGGCCGCGTAACCGGGATGGCGGGCGACCAGGTCCGCGTGGCTGCCTTCCGCGACAACCCGGCCGCGGTCGACGAAGACCACGTGATGGGCCTGTGACAGCACAAGCGGGCTGGTAGCGGCCACGACCGTTGTCCTACCTGCCCGTGCCTGCGCCAGGCGGGCGGCGATCGCGGCTTCGGTATGCGCGTCGACCGCGGACGTCGGCTCAACGAGCACCAGCACCGGCGGGTCGGCGGCGAGCGCGCGGGCCAGCTTGAGCCGCTGTTGCTGGCCGCCGGAGAACTCGCGGCCCGCCTCGGCGATTCGCGTGTCCAGCGCCTCGGGCAGTGCGTCCACGACATCGCTGGCCGAGGCGGCGTGCAGTACCCCAGCCAGCAGTGCCTCGGCCAGCACGGCCTCGGCGGGCAGTGCCTCGGCGGGCAGTGCCTTGGCGGGCAGTGCCTCGGGCGGTGGCTCCCTGAGCGTGCCCGGGGGGCTAAGTTCATCGCGCAGCCGCTCGGCGAACAAACGGTCGGAGTTGCAGCTCACCAGGATGGTGCGGCGCACAGCGTCGAGTGGCAGATCGGCGAGGCGGATACCGCCGTAGGTCACCTCGCCATCGGCGAATCTGCCCAGCCTGTCGGCGATAGCTGCCGCGTCCGTGGCCCTGGCCGCCGCGACACCAGTGACCTGGCCAGGCCGCACAACCAGGCCCGATTCGTGGTCAACGAGCACGGCACCCGGTTCTGGTGGCAGGGCGGCCAGGCCGGCGTCGGTGATCTCGGGCGACTCCTGCAACAGCCGGATCACCCGCCTGGCCGCCACGTGTGCCTTGGTGACCTTGTCCGTAGCCTCGGTCAACGTGCGAACCGGGCTGGTCAGGAACACCGCGTAGCCATAGCACGCGACGAGCTGGCCCGCTGTGATTGCCCCGCCAGCCGCCATCCGTGCCCCGATCCAGACGACAACCGCGACGAGCAGGCCCGGCAGCAAGATCTCGGCCCCGGCCAGCATGGAGTCGATAGCTCCAACGCTGATTCCGGCCCGCATCACCCAGCGCGAGCTGGTCCTGTAGCGTGCGGCGAACAGGTCTTCGCCGCCGATGCCCCGCAGCACCCGAAGACCCGCGACGATATCCGACGCGCGGGTGGCTAGCTGCGCCTGCCGGTCCCTTTGCACGTGCTGTCGGCGGTGGAGCGGATGGATCAGTAGCGCCATCGCGATCGCCATCGCCGGCACCGCGGCAACCGTGAGCCAGCCGATCGTGGCGTAGGTGGTGACCATGATCACGGCGACCACACCGATGGCGACGACCGATCCGCTGCCGCGCCCAACGATGTCCATCGCGCTACCGATCTGCATAACGTCGGAAACGCCGATGCTGACAACCTCGCCGGCCGCGAGCCGCTTCGGCAGGGTGGCGCCGAGCTGCACCACCTTGCGCACTGTCACCTGGACGCTGAGGAAAGAGCCGCCGATCCAGTTCAGCACGGAAAGACGATGCCGCAGAACGCCGGCGCCAGCCTGGATCACACCGAGGCCGAGCAGCACCGCCGTCCAGGACGCGAGCGCACCCCCATCGCGTGCCGTGACGCCTGCGTCGATCGCGTGCCCAATCACGGCCGGCATCAGTGCCTGCGCGACCATCCATACAATCCCGGCCGCGGCAGCCGCGAACAACCCGCGCGCCTGGCTGCGCGCCACCCACCACAGGTAACGCGCAGCCGACTCATGGTCGGGTTTGCCCGGGCCGGGGTTGGACAGCTCATGCATGACGCCTCGTCGTCGTTGGCGCGCGCCGCGTCAGCCGTTCGACGGTGCTGGCTCGGGGGACGACCCCGGACCCCCGGCGGGGCGTTGTCCCGCCGTGGTCGGGCGCCGGCCCCCCGCAGCGCGCTGCGGGGTAGGGCGCCGAAGGGCATGCCGAACGGCGGTGCGTGGTCGCACCGGGTTTGCCGTGCAGGGATCCCACGGATGCTATCTGTGGCCGCCATGCGTAGGCGAATGGTTTTCCACCGCGTACGTTTGGCTCTATCGGCCGTTTCCGCGGCCCGGCAACGACGTCGGATGAAACCGGGAGCGATCTGTCATGGACGCTGTGACCAATGTGCCGCCACCGGTCAACGAGCCGGTCAGGCAATACGTACCTGGCAGCCCCGAGCGGGCCGCCGTGGAGGCGAAGATCAAAGACTTGGCAGGCGAGCAGGCAGAGCTCACCATGGCCATCGGCGGCATGCGGCGGATGGGCGGTGGCGAGGCGATCGACGTTGTCCAGCCGCACAACCACCGGCATGTGCTCGGCCGAATGGGCGAGGCCACGGATGACGACATGGTCACCGCGATAGACGCGGCGCACGCCGCGGCCCCGGCCTGGCAGGCGCTGTCATTCGAGGACCGGGCGGCGATCTTCCTCAAGGCGGCCGAACTGCTCTCCGGTCCATGGCGCGCCACCATGAACGCGGCCACGATACTTGGCCAGTCCAAGTCGGTGTACCAGGCGGAGATCGACGCGGCGTGTGAGCTGATCGACTTCTGGCGGTTCAACGTGGCGTTCGCTCGTCAACTGCTCGCGGAGCAGCCGCTGTCCTCGGCTGGTGCGTGGAACCGTCTCGAGTACCGGCCGCTCGACGGCTTCGTGCTGGCCATTACCCCGTTCAACTTCACCTCGATCGCCGGGAACCTGCCGTCCGCGCCGACGCTTTTTGGCAACACGGTCGTATGGAAGCCGTCCTCCACTCAGCAGCTGTCCGCGCAGGTCATCATCGACGTGCTCGAAGCCGCTGGCCTGCCTCCCGGTGTGATCAACATGGTCACCGGCCGGGGAGAGGCGGTCTCGCGGGTCGCGCTGACTCATCCCCGCCTGGCGGGCATCCACTTCACCGGTTCGACCGCGACATTCCAGCACATGTGGTCCACCGTTGGCCGCGGCATCGCGGGTTACCGTAGCTATCCGCGGATCGTTGGCGAGACGGGCGGCAAGGACTTCGTCATCGCCCATCCGTCCGCAGATCCGGATGTTTTGGCGACCGCGCTAATCCGCGGCGCCTACGAATACCAGGGCCAGAAGTGCTCAGCGGCGTCGCGCAGTTACATACCGCGATCGCTGTGGGATCGGATGGGCGACTCCTTCGTCTCGTTGGCGGAGTCGCTGACCATGGGCGACGTCGCTTCCGACCTGTCGCTGTACATGGGAGCGGTCATCAACGCTCGGGCGTTCGCGAAGCACCGCGGCGCGCTGGAGCGGGCTGGCGGTCGCGCCTCAGTACGGATGCTGACGGGCGGTTGTGACGACTCCATCGGGTACTTCGTCATGCCCACGGTGCTCGAGTGCTCCGACCCTTCCGACGAGGTGTTCACGACCGAGTACTTCGGGCCGATTCTCTCGGTCCACGTTTACCCGGACCGCGAGTACAGTTCCATGCTGGCTCAGGCGGCAGACGTCTCGCCGTACGCGCTCACCGGCTCGGTCATCGCGACCGACCGCGCGGCGATCGCCGAGGCGACAAGCGCGCTGCGGTTCGCCGCGGGCAATTTCTATATCAACGACAAGCCGACGGGCGCGGTGGTTGGCCAGCAGCCGTTCGGCGGTTCGCGGGCGAGCGGCACCAACGACAAGGCAGGTTCGGTGCTCAACCTGACGCGCTGGGTGAGCGCGCGGGCGATCAAGGAGGTGTTCTCACCGCCGGTTGACTACCGCTATCCGCACATGGGGTAGCTGTTGTCGGTGTGGGGTGGTCGCGTGCCAACTGTTCTCCGCAGCCTGTCGCCTCCACGGCGTGCAGCCCGACCCGTAGAGTCCCTCTACGGGTCGCGGAAGAACCGCAGAGCGCCTCCACGGCGTGCAGCCCGACCCGTAGAGTGCCTCCACGGGTCGCGGAAGAACCGCAGAGTGCCTCCACGGGTCGCGGAAGAACCGCAGAGCGCCTCCACGGCGTGCAGCCCGACCCGTAGAGTCCCTCTACGGGTCGCGGAAGAACCATAGAGTCCCTCCACGGGTCGGGGTCACGAGATCTGTGTCCGGCGGATCTCGCGTTCGAGGCCGATGGCGGCGGGATTGAGTGCGGTTGGGCTGCATTGGCTCTGCGCACATGGGATAGTGCAACCCGAGGGGCACACTGCCCGCCGCGGGACCCGCAGCCCGCGGCGGTCGGAGCGTGCCCACCATCCCCTACGCTGCGGAGGTGCCCATTCACCGTCTGGTGTTGTGGAACATCGACCTCACGCTGGTCGATGTCGCGCAGGTGACGAGGGAGGCCTACGCCGAGGCCTTCCAGCGGGTGACCGGTCGGCCGCTGGTGCGGCTAGCCCCTATGGCCGGCAAGTCCGAGTCCGAAATCTTCTTCGAGTCTCTTGCCATGAACGCCGCCGACCAGGGCGACGCCGAAACCTCCGCCGAACTGCTGTCCAGGTTCACGAGCGCACTTGTTGCCGCGTTTGCAGCGCGACGCGCCTTGTTGCCACAACGCGGGCACCTGTTGCCAGGCGCACGTGAAGCCGTGACGGCCGTGGCCGCGCTCCGCGGCGTTGTGCAGACCGTGCTCACCGGAGCCATCCGGCCCAACGCGGTCGAGAAGCTGCGCGCCTTCGGCCTTGACCGCTTTGTCGACTTCGACGTGGGCGGCTATGGCAGCGAGGCTTACCCGAAGGGAACCCTGCTGATGCTCGCCCGGAGCCGGGCGGCAGAGAAGTACGGTGTCCCGTTCAGCGAGCAATCGTCGGTGTACATCGCGGACTCGCCGCGCGACGTGGAGGCCGCAAGGATCGGAGGCGCTCGGGTCATCGGCGTGGCGAGCGGTCGCTCGACCACCAAGCACCTGCGCGAATCCGGCGCCGACCGAGTGCTTGCGGACCTGGCCAACACGCCCGCCGTGTTGCGGGCGATTGAGCAGTTGACCACGGTGCCCGGCACGCGGCCAGCCTGACCCGCCCGGCACGCGGCGCCGGCCCGCCTGCGGCCCCGGCCCCGCACACGCGGCGCCGGCCCGCCTGCGGCACACGCGGCGCCGGCCCCGCACACGCGGCGCCGGCCCCGCACACGCGGCGCCGGCCCCGCACACGCCGCGCCGGCCCCGCACACGCGGCGCCGGCCAGACCCGCTCGCGCGGGCGTCCGCCTAGTGGGAGACCTCGCGCAGGTACGGGGGCAACTCCGAGAATCCGGCGACTTGCTGGGCCGGAGGTGGGGCGGCGTGCACAGGGGCGCCCCAGTGCGAGTAGGTCACAACGGCAGTAATGGGCCCGACGTCCGGCGAGTCCGCGGTGATGACGCATGTGCGTGGCAGCAGCCGCCTGTCGAGCGCGACGTGCCACGTGGCCTGCTTGGTGTCGGGTCCGGCCAAGGTGATCACAGCGTCGCGCGCTCCTGGAGTGGCGTGCGGGAGGGCGTCCGCGAGCATGACGGTCCCAGACATATGTGCCGTCGCGGATGCCCCGCGGCCTTGCCAGTGCGGGCGCGTGCTGTCGGTGGCGAACCGGAGCAGATTCCAGCTCGTGGCGCTTGCGTAAAGGACCCAGGCGGACTCCCGCGCCGCCCAGGACGCTCGCCCGTTGGGGACGGCCGGTGTTATCTCAGCCCAGGTCTTGCCGTCCGGCATCAAATTTTCCGGCGGGGCGATGAAGAGCCTCTGCGCGGCTAGGAAGATCAGCGGCGCCTGAACGTGCACGCCATTGAACCTGTCCGCCGTGCCGACTGCCGTTCCGATGAGGGTCCCGTCCGGCGCAACCGAGACGGTGCCAGTCAGGGTCTGGCGCAGTGTATGCGCCTGAGGCGTGCGCACATCGACCCGGATGTGCACGGTGCGCACCGCGAACACCTTGCGGCTGACACGCACGGACAGCTGGCCGGAGGTCGCGGGTAAGACGGGGAGCGCACGACCCGGGGCGGGTGACCCGGAGCGGGAGCGGTTGGGGGCCGGCGACGGGCTTGAGTGGCGCGGGCTCGGCGACGTGCTGGACCGGGTGGGACTTGGCTGCGCACTCGTGTGACCAGAGCTGGGGCGCCCGGTCGACGGCGAAGGGGACGCGGTGTGCTTGGGCTGCTTTACGATCTGACAGCCGACCAGCAGCGCTGCGAGGGCGGCGACGCACGCCAGAGCCGGCAGGACCGGACGGGCCGCGCGCCGGGGCGGCGCGGCCGGAATGCCGGGAGGCAATTCGCGCGGTCCGCGGCGGAGATAGGTGACGAGGTCGTCGGCCTGTTCGGGTGCGTCCGGCTGGGGCCGGGTCGTATCGATTCCTAACATGCACCAGTCCTCGTAGCGAGAGCCTCTTACCGCATCATCTACCCCAACATCACAAGCCTCTCATCGCATCATCGCTCATCACTGGCGGTCCGCCCAGTGTCACGAGAGTGATCCGGCCCGGGCCCAACGTTGCATGGAGTCCTATCAGGCCCGATGCTGGGGCCTATGCCACATGACGACGAGGTCACGGCGGGCGCCGCGGTCGGCCATGCCGAGCCAGTCGTGGAGGGGACCCTGCTCTGGGCGCCGAGCGCCGCCGATCTCGAGCACGCACGGATCACAACGTTTCTGCGCTGGTTGGCGGCCGAGCGGGGCCTCAGCTTCAGCGGCTACGAGGAGCTGTGGCAGTGGTCGGTGGACCAGCCGGGCGGGTTCTGGGAAGCTGTGTGGGACTTTTTCGACGTGCCGGGGAACCGCGGCGATGGGCCAGCACTTGAAGGTGGCCCGATGCCGGACGTGCGGTGGTTCGCGGGCGCAACGGTCAACTACGCGCGCGTCGCGTTGCGCAGGGCGGAATCTGATCCGGACGCAACCGCCGTGATCTTCCGCTCGGAGGCGGGCCATCGAGCGACGTTGACGTACCGGGAGCTGGCCGCCGAAGTGGCGCGTGTGCAGGCCGGACTGCGCGAGATCGGTGTCACCCGTGGCGACCGGGTGGCCGCCTTTCTGCCGAACATTCCAGCAGCGCTTATCGCGATGCTTGCCGTCACCGGCCTGGGCGCGATCTGGTCATCGTGCTCACCGGATTTCGGTGCGACAAGTGTGATCGACCGGTTCGCACAGATCGAACCGAAGGTGTTGATCGCAGTGGATGGCTACCGGTATGGCGGTAAGGAATATAGCCGCGGTGAGGCGGTGGCGGAGATCACCGCGGCTCTGCCCGGCCTGCGCGCCGTGGTCGCGGTCGACTACCTCGGCACCGGCCTCAGCCCGATGCACACCAGCACGGTTGGCTGGGGTCAGCTTGGTCTACCGAACGGCTGCGCGGGCCCTTCGGACCACGTCACACCCGAGTTTGCTGACGTGCCGTTCAGCCATCCGCTCTGGGTGCTTTATTCATCGGGGACAACGGGACTGCCCAAGCCCATTGTTCACGGCCACGGAGGGGTGCTGCTCGAGCATCTGAAGGCGTTGGCGTTTCACCAGGATCTTGGCCCGTCTGACGTGTTTTTCTGGTTCACCACGACGGGCTGGATGATGTGGAACTACCTGGCTGGGGGTCTGCTTGTCGGCGCGGCCATCGTTGCCTACGACGGCAGTGCCACCTATAAGGACACCGATGCGCTGTGGCGGCTGGCCGCGCAGACCGGCGTCACGTACTTCGGCACCGGCGCACCTTACCTGCTCGCCTGCGCCAAGGCCGGTGCGCGGCCGGGCAGCGAATGTGACTTGTCCGCGTTGCGCGGGATCGGTTCGACCGGCTCACCGCTGCCTCCCGAGGGTTTCCAGTGGGTGTATGACCAGGTGAAGGGTAGCGTGGTACTTGGATCATTCTCTGGCGGCACCGACCTGTGCACTGGGTTCGTTGGGCCTTGCCCGCTGTTGCCGGTCCGGGCCGGTGTGCTGTCGGGTCGGTGCCTGGGCGCGAAGATCGAGGCTTACGACCCAGATGGCAGGCCGCTTATGGGGCAGGTCGGTGAGCTGGTGATAACGGTGCCCATGCCATCCATGCCAGTCGGTTTCTGGAACGATCCGGATGGTGCCCGCTATAGGGCCAGCTATTTCGCGCTGTACCCGGGCGTCTGGCGACACGGCGACTGGATAAAGGTGCGGCCCGATGGCGGCTGCGTGATTTACGGTCGTTCTGATGCCACGCTCAACCGGGGCGGCGTCCGCATGGGCACCAGCGAGTTCTACCGAGTTGTCGAGCGTTTCGCCGAGGTGGCCGACAGCCTGGTCGTCGACACGGGACAACTCGGCCGAGAAGGAAAGCTGATCTTGTATCTGGTGCCTGCTGCTGGGCAGGCACTTGATGCGGACCTTATAGCCCGCATCAGCGGCGCGCTCCGAACCGAGCTGTCGCCCCGCCATGTGCCGGATGAAATTCATCAAGTGCCAGGCATCCCCCGGACACTTTCGGGAAAGAAGCTCGAGGTGCCGGTGCGGAAGATTCTCCTCGGCGCGCCGGTCAACGAGGCGGCGGACCCGGCAGCGCTCGCTAACCCGGAGGTGCTCAGCTACTTCCGGGTCGGCACGAGTGAGGGGCAAGGATCAGCTTGACCCCCAGAACCCCACGAGCCAGCGCCAGCCGAAGGTTTGGTGAGGAAGGCGGCGCGCTCACCTATGGCAGCTACCTGCGGTTGCCTGAACTGCTGAGCCAGCAGGTGCCGCAGGGAGATCCGCCCACCCATGACGAATTGCTTTTCATCACCGTTCATCAGGCATACGAGCTGTGGTTCAAGCAGCTGCTGTATGAGCTCGAGGCGGCCCGGGACGCGATGGATGAGGATGAGCTGTGGCGAGCGCAGCACCTGTTGCAGCGAGTGCACGTGATCGAGCGGCTGCTTGTCGAACAGGTCGAGGTGCTTGAGACCATGACGCCGCAGGACTTCGGAGAATTCCGGTCCTCACTCGCCCCCGCCAGCGGCTTTCAGTCGGCACAGTTCCGTGAATTGGAGTTCCTTTCCGGCGCGAAGGATCCTCGTTTCCTGGCCCGCTTCCGTGGGCTCACCGAGGCGGAACGGCTCCGGCTCAAACGCCGTCTCACCGAGCCGGGACTCTGGGACGCTTACCTGGCGCTGCTGGCCCGGGGTGGGCTGGCCGTCGGCGGTGACGATCAGATTCTGCGGTCGCTCGCAGTGGTAGCCGGCGACCGGGCGCGTTTTGGCGATCTGTGGCGCCTAGCCGAGGGTCTGATCACCCACGATGAGATCGCCGCTCTGTGGCGCGCGCGGCACGTGCAGATGGTGGAGCGGCAGATAGGCACCAAATCAGGTACGGGCGGGTCGACCGGCGCGCCGTATCTACGGCAGCGGCTCCAGCTGAGGTATTACCCGCTCTTGTGGGAGCTGCGCACGGCTATGACGGGATAGATCGGTGCACGCACAACGGAGTGCAGGGCACAAAGGAGTAAACCCATGGCGGTGAGCCTTGACGAAGGAAGAGACGCCATACTGCGCGAGGTTGCGCAGCGCGGCGTGGAGATCGTGTCTCCCGGTGTCTTGGGCCGGGCGGCCGCGCAGGCGTCAGGGACGGCAGGCGCGGACGGCACCCCGAGCCGCCCTGGGCCGGCGGATTTGCTCAGGTTCTTGCGCATGTACTACCGGCATGTCGCGCCGGAGGACCTTGCCGGACGGGACCCGGTGCAGCTCGCGGCGGTGGCGTTGGAGCACGCCAGGCTCGGCGCTCACCGACCACAAGGCCGTGCGCTCGTGCGCGTTTCAGGCGAGCGCCGCAAGCCAGCCATAGAGCCAGGCCGCGTCCTTATCGATATCGTCACCGACGACATGGCGTTCCTTGTCGACTCCCTGACGATGGAGCTCAACCGTCACGACCTTGGTATCCGTCTGCTGATCCACCCGCAGCTGCGTGTCCGCCGCGACATCACCGGTGGGCTGATCGACGTCTGCGGCCAGGTCGACGGGAACGCGGGGGAGCCGGACCAGTACAGCGAAGCGTGGATACACATCGAGGCAGGCCGTTCGGCCAGTCCACCGGCCGGGCTCGAAGAACACTTGCGCCGAGTGCTCGAGGACGTGGCGGTGGTCGCCGAGGATGGTCCTCGGATGGCGACCGCGGCGGTCCAGCTCGCAGACGCGATCGCCAGCGAGCCGCCGACGGCGGGCACGGCGCTGCTACCAGGGGCCGAACGCGGCGAGGCACAAGAACTGCTCCGCTGGCTCGCCGATGGTCACTTCACCTTCCTCGGCGTCCGCGAATACGACCTCGTCGAAGGGCCGGACGGCGCCGCGTTGCGCGCTGTGCCCGGCACAGGCCTCGGCATCTTGCGTCATGACAAGCAGACATCTGAGTCGTTTGCGTCGCTCCCGCCCGAGGTTCGCGCTAAGGCGAGGAAGCGCACCCTGCTCGTACTGACCAAGGCGAATTCGCGTGCCACCGTCTACCGCCCCAACTACCTCGATTACATCGCGGTGAAGAAGTTCGACGAGCGCGGCGACGTTGTTGGGGAGCACCGTTTCCTCGGCCTTTACAGCCACGCTGCCTACACGGAGAGCGTGGCCCGGATTCCTGTGCTGCGGCGCAAGCTGGCCGAGGTGCTCGAGCGTACCGGTCTGCCGCCGACCAGCCATGACGGCAAGGACTTGGCCGAAATCCTTGAGACATATCCGCGCGAGGAGCTGTTCCAGATCTCGGTGGATGAATTGCTGCCGATCGCGCTTGGCGTGCTGCACCTTCGAGAGCGCAAGCAGACGCGGCTGTTCCTGCGCAGGGACGTGTACGGCCGTTACATGTCGTGCCTGGTCTACATGCCAAGGGACCGGTACACGACGAACGTGCGGCTGCGCGCACAGGAGATCTTGCGGGAGGCGCTCCACGGCGGAGCCGTTGACTACAGCGTGATGATCGGGGATTCGGCGCTCGCCAGGCTGTACGTCGTGGTGCGTTGCGAGCGCGGCGTCCCCCTTCCCGACGTGAACGCCGAGGAGCTGCAGCGCGCGCTGGCCGCAACGGCTCGCTGGTGGGACGAAGATCTCGCTGACGAGGCCGAGGCGCGCCTCGGTCCACACCGGGCCGAGCGGTTGATGCGCATGATTCGTCCCCTCATACCGGAGGGCTATAAAGCCGACGTGCCCGCCGCGACAGCGGTGGACGACCTTACGCAGATCGCGCGACTCGCGGCGTCCGGCGGCGAATTCAGTGTCGACTTGTACGAGCCGCCCGGCGCGGCCCCCGGCGAGCGGCGGCTAAAGGTCTATCGTGCCGCGTCGCCGATTGTGCTTTCCGAGGTCCTGCCGCAGTTGCAGCACATGGGGTTGGACGTTGTCGATGAGCGGCCGTATGAGTTTGGCGCACCTGCGGTGGGTCATCCACAGCCCGCCGACATGAGCGATGGCCATGCCCCCCTGGAAGAAGACTTCCACCCCGCTGGCACCGCTGGTGCTCCTGATGTTCCTGGTGCTGCGCCAGTCGAGGATACCGTCGATGACCCCGGTTTTTCCTTCCCCGGCCGCTTCTGGATCTACGACATTGGGCTGCGCAGAAAACCCGGCGGCAGGGCGCTGACTCCGGCGGCCAAGGACCTGTTCAAAGAGGCGCTCACCTCGTTGTGGCGGGGCGCGCTGGAGGACGACGGATTCAACGCGCTGGTCCTCGACGCGAACTTGTCGTGGCGCCAGGTCGTCGTACTGCGGGCTTACGCGAGGTACCTGCGGCAAACCCGCAGCGCGTTCAGCCAGGAGTACACACAGCGGGTACTTCGCTCGAACCCGGCCGTGGCGCGGCTGCTCGTGTTGCTGTTCGAGTCGAGGTTCGACCCGGCGCGCCAGCCCGGACATGATGGGGAGGCCGAACGCAGCGAGGCTATCGCGGAGGAGATTTCTGGTCTGCTCGACGAGGTGACCAGCCTAGATGAGGACCGGATTCTGCGTTCCTACCTCGCGCTGGTGCGTGCGACCCTGCGCACCAACTACTTCCAGGTGGGGGTGTCCTACCTGGTCCTGAAGCTTGACCCGCAGAAGGCCCCTGATATGCCCGCGCCACGGCCGCGATTCGAGGTGTTCGTGTATTCGCCGCGGGTAGAGGGCGTTCATCTGCGCTTCGGCCGCGTCGCACGCGGCGGGCTCCGCTGGTCGGACAGGCAGGAGGATTTCCGCACCGAAATCTTGGGCCTGGTAAAGGCCCAGCAGGTGAAAAACGCCGTGATCGTGCCTGCCGGCGCGAAGGGCGGGTTCGTCTGCAAACAGCTGCCGAGCCCGACCGAGCGTGAGGCGTGGCTGGCCGAGGGAAAGGCCTGCTACAAGCTGTTCGTCAGCGGCCTGCTTGACGTGACGGACAACCTCGAGAATGGGCGCGTGGTGCCGCCGCCAAGGGTGGTCCGTCATGATGGCGACGATCCATACCTGGTGGTGGCCGCCGACAAAGGGACCGCCACGTTCTCCGACCTGGCGAACGACGTCGCGAAGCACTACCGGTTCTGGCTTGGGGACGCCTTCGCCTCGGGTGGTTCCGCGGGTTATGACCACAAGAAGATGGGGATCACCGCGCGCGGCGCGTGGGAGTCGGTCAAGCACCACTTCCGCGCACTGGGTATCGACGTTTCGACCCAGGCGTTCGATGTCGTTGGAATCGGCGACATGTCCGGCGACGTATTCGGCAACGGGATGCTCCTCTCGGACCGAATAAGGCTCGTGGCGGCGTTCGATCACAGGCACATCTTCATCGATCCGGACCCAGATCCGGCCGCCAGCTACCAAGAGCGCGCCCGGCTGCAACAGCTGCCGCGCTCGTCATGGGCCGATTACCGGCCAGAGATGATCTCTGCGGGTGGAGGGGTGTGGTCGCGCACGTCGAAATCCATCCCCGTCAGCCCGCAGGCCAGAGCGGCGCTTGGCCTCGGAGCGCAGGTGACCGCGCTGACCCCGCCGGAACTGGTCAAGGCCATTCTGTGTGCACCGGCTGATCTGCTGTGGAACGGCGGGATCGGCACGTATGTCAAAGCCACGGCGGAGAGTCATGCGGATGCGGGCGACCGATCAAACGACGCGGTCCGCGTCGATGCCACCGCGCTGCGGGCCCGGGTCGTCGCCGAGGGTGGCAACCTGGGCCTGACGCAGGCCGCGCGAATCGAGTACGCGCTCGCGGGAGGCCTGATCAATACCGATTTCATCGACAACTCTGCGGGGGTGGATACCTCTGACCACGAGGTCAATATCAAAATCTTGCTCAATGCCGCGGTCCGTGGCGGCCAACTGAGAAGCGAGGAACGCGACAGGCTGCTCCTGCAGATGACCGACGAGGTCGCGAGCCTGGTGCTCAGGCACAACTACCAGCAGAATGTCTGCCTCGCCGCCGCGCGGAAGCAGGCCGCATCGATGCTGCACGTGCACGCACGCTACATCCGCAAGCTGGAACGGGAGGGGCTGTTGCGCCGCCGGCTCGAGTACCTGCCGGGCGATAAGGCCATCGCCGAGCGCCGTTCCGCTGGCCTGGGCCTGACGACGCCCGAATTCGCGACGCTGCTCGCACATACCAAGATCGCCCTGACCGACGATCTTGTGGGATCCGACCTGCCAGAAGACGAGTACCTGCAAGGTGAGCTGTCCGAGTACTTCCCGCGGGCGCTGCGCGAGCGGTATGCCGACCGGATGTCCGCGCATCCGCTGTGCCGCGAGATCATCACCAGCATGGTGGTGAACGAGATAGTCGACAAGTCAGGGACGACATTCGAGTTCCGGATCAACGAGGAGACCGGAGACTCGGGATCAGATCTAGCCCGCGCCTGGCTGGTCGCGCGCGAGGTCTTCAGCATGCGGGCCTTCTGGAATTCGGTAGAGGCCCTGGACGGCCAGGTGGAGGTGGCGACCCAGGTCTCCTTGCTGCTCGAGGGGCGCAAGCTGACCGAGCGTGCATCGCGGTGGCTGCTGCTCGGCCGCCGCCCGCCATTGCCCATCAGGGCGACCATCGAATTCTTCGCCGATGGAGCGCTCACCATCGCGTCCGGACTGCCGAAGCTGCTCACCGGCCGAGACCTGGCCGGGTTCGAGGAACGCCGCGACTCCTTCACCGGCCGGGGGGTGCCGCTGGAATTGGCTGAGCGGACCGCGGGCATGGTTCCCGCGTACTCGACGTTCGACATTGTCGAAATCGCATCGAGCACTGGGCGCAGCGTGGATGAGGTGGCGGAGGTCTATTTCGACCTCGCGGACCGCCTGCAGATCACCCGGCTCAGAGAGCAGATCATCGCGTTGCCCAAGGACGACCGGTGGAACACCATGGCCCGCGCGGCCCTGCGGGATGACATTTATGCGGCGCACGCCGCCCTCACCAGGGATGTGCTTATCGTGAGCGGTTCAGGAACGCCCGAGGAGCGGCTCGCCATTTGGGTGGAGCGCAACGCTGCCGCCGTGGCCAGGGCCAGGCAGACGCTGACGGAGATCTGGGAAAGCGAGCGCTTCACCGTGGCCACTTTGTCGGTGGCGCTGCGCGCGATCCGCACCCTGGTGGCCTCGAGCACGCTACCGCACGCCACCTGACCGGCACCGGAATTTCCGCGTCGGAAGGCGGTGCGGGTGCTGACGGCAGCCGATGCTGGCCGGGCTGAGCTGGATCCGTGGCACGAGGTCAATTTTCAGCGGGCAGCAGCTCGGCGAGCAGCCTGCGGACGCGGGCGTCGATCTCGTCACGAATGCGGCGCACCGTCGCGGTGTCTTGGCCGGCCGGGTCCTCGAGATCCCAGTCCAGGTAGCGCTGGCCGGGCAAGAATGGGCAGGCGTCGCCGCAGCCCATGGTGATGACGACGTCGCTGGCCTGCACCGCCGCGGTGATCAGCGGCTTGGGGAATTCCTTCGACAGGTCCAGGCCTAGCTCGGCCATCACCGCGACGACGGCCGGGTTAACCGTGTCCGCGGGTGCCGACCCGGCGGAACGGACCACGACCCGGCCGCCCGCGTAGTGGTCGAGCAGCGCGGCGGCCATCTGGGAACGGCCGGCGTTGTGTACACAGACGAACAGCACCTCGGGACGGCCGGTCATCAGGTGTCCTCGCTCGGCCAGGTGAGGCGGCGGCGCAGCCACAGTGCGACATAGACGAGCCCGAGCAAGGCGGGGGCCTCGATGAGCGGTCCAACGACGCCGGCGAGCGCTTGCCCGGAGGTGACGCCGAACACGCCGATGGCCACAGCGATGGCGAGCTCGAAGTCGTTGGATGCGGCGGAGAACGCCAAAGCCGCGGTCCGCGGGTAGGTCAGGTACAGTCGGCGTGCAATGGCCAGCGCGCCGAACCACATAATGGCGAAGTAGGCGAGCAGCGGCAGGGCAATGCGAGCGACGTCAAGCGGCTCGCTGGTGATCTTCTTGCCTTGCAGGGCAAACAGCACCACCACGGTGAACAGCAGCCCGTACAACGCGATCGGGCTGATCCGCGGCAGCAGCCGGGTCTCATACCACTGCTGGCCGCGGGAACGCTCACCGAGGGTGCGGGTGAGGTAACCGGCCACGAGCGGGATCCCGAGGAAGATCGCAACGGTCTTGGCGATGTCGCCGATGGAGACCTGCAGGCTTTCGGTCTGCAGGCCGAGCCAGCCTGGCAGCACGTTGAGGTAGAACACGCCGAGGGCGGCGTAGGCAAACACCTGGAACGCAGCGTTGAGCGCGACAAGGACCGCAGCCATCTCCCGGTCGCCGCAGGCGAGATCATTCCAGACCAGAACCATCGCGATGCACCGGGCGAGCCCCACAAGGATGACGCCGGTGCGGTAGGCGGGCTGGCCGGGCAGCAGCAGCCACGCCAGCCCGAACATCACCGCCGGACCGATGATCCAGTTCAACGTGAGGGATGCCGCCATCATGCGGCGGTCGGCGGTGATCTGGCCCACCTCGCGGTAGCGGACCTTCGCCAGCACCGGGTACATCATCAACAACAGCCCAACCGCGATCGGCAGCGACGTCTGGCCGATCTTCACCGCCGAAAGGGTGCCATTCAGGCCCGGGACGACCCGGCCGAGCGCCAGCCCAGCGGCCATCGCCGCGCCGATCCAAACCGGCAGGAACCGGTCCACCATGGACAGCCGAGCGACGACGCGGGTGTCGCCGGCTGGCAGGCCGGCCGGTGGCGTATCTAGGCGGGTGCCCATCTGCTCACGACCTCGCTCGCTGCTGATCCGCGCCGGGCTGCTGCCCCGTTGCGGCGTCGCCGGCTGGCGGCGCGGTCCAGCCAGCGGGCTCCCGCGGGTGGACGGAGCCGGCGGCGCTCATCCACAGGGCCGCCGAATCTGGCGGGCCCGCTCCGCCCGCTCGGCCAACCCGGCGTAGTGCCCGGCGAGCGCGGTCAGCGCCTCCGGCCGCAACCGGTAGTAGGTGTAGCGGCCCGCCGGCTCGGTCTCGACCAGCCCAGCCTCGCGCAGCACCCGCAGATGGTTCGACACGTTCGTCTGCCTCGCCCCGGTCAGCCCGGCCAGGTGGCAGGTGCACAGCTGCTCATCGGCGAGCATCTCCACGATGCGCGCGCGCAGCGGGTCGGCCAGCGCCCGCGGCAACGCTTCAGCGAAAACTGAACTCAGCACACACTGATGCAACCTCGCTTGGGGTGGCCGGGTCAAGCGAACAGCAGGTGAACAGGACCAATGGCACCCAAACAGTGCCGGTGTCGTGGCTGTACCGCATCGCTACCAATGTGTTCCTTGACCGGGCACGGGCCGAGTGAAGAACTCCCGGTCCCGCGGACGCAACGGCTCTTAGAGCCTGCTTGAAACCCCGATCCGGCTCGCGTGCCCCCGCATCCCGGCTGGCTGCGTTCTAGCCCTCGACGTGCCTTCCAGCACGCCTTCGGGCTGCGGCCTTGCCAGCCGGGCGCGGATGACCCGCTCACTGATCGAACCGGGGTTTTCAAGCAGGCTCTTAGCCCACTAGGTCCCATCGGCGCTGGTCGGGCCGCCGTCGGAGGCGATGACACGCAAGACGCCTCCGGCCTGGCTCGCCGGTACGTGTGCGGCGTATTGGAAGGTCTCCCCGGTGTCCAGTTCGGACTGGGTGACCAGGCGTCCGGTCGCGTAGAGCATCGGCGCGAAGGCTGGTGGGACGACGATTTGCCGGCGCTGCTTGGTTCGCGGCTTGATGACCGCGCTGCGGTCGAGCGAGTACAGCACCAGACCGCCGCCGTCCGCGGTCCTGAGCGCGTACAAGGGGAAGGCGGTCCCGACGAGTACGGAGTCGTAGAGTAGTCCCAGCCGGGACACCTGGTGTTTGGCGTTCATGATCTGCCGGTACAGGCCCGTCGTAAAGGGACCCGCCGCAACGATGGTGGCCGCGCGTGCTGCAGGTCCATCGGCGGCGACAGCCGCCTGCAGAGCCCCGACGCTGTTCGGGCTGGCCAGAAGCCCGCGCTGGAAGGTCGCGAGCGGTGTCGCGTAACCGTCATGATCAACCGCGACCCGCGGCAATGTCGCCCCGGGCGCGAGCAGCGTGGACACGCTCAGCCGCCACGTGTCGGCCGGTTCTTCGCGGTTGAAAACCATGATCGCAGTGCGGGTGGGGCCGCCCTGGGCAGGGGTGCGCGGCACGACCGCGACGAACCAGAGCGGAAAGCCCTTCAGCTGCGGGACGTACAGCTTCGGGCTGCCGTACCGGTAACGGGTGGTGCGGGCGCCCGAGTAGTCAGCGCGCTCGTATGCCGACACGGTCAACGGAAGCTGCGCCTCGTTGACTAGCAACAGCTCCAGCCTCTCGTCGGATGCGGCGCGTGCCACGTCAAGTGTGGTGACGAAGGTGTTGAAGACGTGGCGGGCGTGGGTTGGCGTCATCTCCCTTCTCAGCATGGCGGCGGAAGGGTGCGCGGCCGACGATTCCGCGGCCGAGGATGCGGAGGCCGGCTCCGCGGCCGAGGATGCGGGCGACGACCCGGTCGTTGACGGCGCGGCAGCCTTGGATGAGCAGCCGCTCAGAGCGATCGGCGTCAGCACGGCCAGCGCCACGGACGCCGCGACTAGGCCGACAGAATTCCGGCTCCACGAACCGGGGTTCGCAAGCAGGCTCCTACGGTTCGCTGCGCCCACGCTTCGACCCCTTCTGCCCACGACGTGCCCCGTCAACCAAAAACTAACGTACTCGAGGTGATAACAGGCGTGATGCAGGCGTCTGGTGACGCACAGTGTTCGTGCCGATTGCGATCGCACCGCCGATGGCGAACCTCGCGGGTGTCTTTGGTGAGGCAGGATCGGCGACTCTCACGTCGGTGAGTATGCCAGGCACCACCTGCGCTGTTCACCTCGCGTAGGCTTTCTGCATGGCAGCCATCGATCCCGCAGAGGAGATCAAAGAGCTCTCGGCAAAGCTCACCGGAGTCGAAACCGTCCTTGACCTGGATGCGATGCGGCGCGAGGTAGCCGAGCTGCGTGACCAGGCTGCCGATCGGCGGCTCTGGGACGACCAGGAGCGTGCGCAGACAGTAACTCGAAAGCTGTCTCACTTTGAGTCAGAACTTGGCCGTGTCGAGAGCTTGCGCCGCCGCCTCGACGACCTGCCCATCATGCTCGATCTTGCGGAGAGTGAGGACGACGAGCCAACTCGCCAGGAGGCCGAACGCGAGCTCGGTGCGCTCCGGAAGGAGATCGATCAGCTCGAGATTCGCACCCTGATGTCGCGTGAGTACGACGCGCGCGAGGCGCTCATCACGATCAACGCGCAGGCGGGCGGAGCGGATGCCGCGGACTGGGCGCAGACGCTGCAGCGGATCTACTTGCGGTGGGCGGAACGGCATGGCTACCCGACCGAGGTGTACGACACGTCGTACGCGGAGGAGGCGGGGATCAAGTCGACGACCTTCGCGGTCAAGGCGCCCTATGCGTACGGGACGTTGCGGGGCGAGCACGGTACGCACCGCATGGTGCGCATCTCTGCGTATGACAATCAGGGTCGAAGGCAGACATCGTTTGCCGGAGTCGACGTGGTGCCCGTGGTGGAGCGAACGGACGAAATCGACATTCCGGAGGACGAGATCCGCGTCGATGTCTACCGATCGAGCGGGCCAGGCGGGCAGGGCGTCAACACGACCGATTCTGCCGTGCGGATCACGCACCTGCCCACCGGGATCGTGGTCTCCTGCCAGAACGAGCGCAGCCAACTTCAGAACCGCGCCACCGCCATGGCTGTGCTCAAGGCCAAGCTGCTTGAGCGCAAGCGCCAGGAGGACGCGGCCAAGATGAGCGAGCTACGCGGCGAGACCACGAGCAGCTGGGGCACCCAGATCCGCAATTACGTCCTGCACCCGTACCAAAGCGTCAAGGATCTGCGCACGGGCGTAGAGACGGGGAACACGCAGGCCGTGCTCGACGGAGAGATCGACGAGTTCATCGAGGCCGAGGTTCGCTGGTTGCGCCGTAAGGAAGCGGCGGAGCGGTCGGCCTGAGCTGACTGCTGTTTGACGCGCGGTGGTGGTTTGACGCCTGCGGCGTTCGGTGCCCGCGGCGTTCGGTGCCCACGGCTCCTCAGGGCGAGATATGCAACGCGATTGCTAGCAGCAGCATGGCGATCAGCGCTGCGATGAGCAGCGGTGACACCATGCTTCCAGGCGCGCGGTGGACCTGCGCCCTTGCTGCGCGACACGCTGGGCAGCGGCCTTCAACCACTGGCCCCGCGCACTGCGCGCAGATGAGGTGGTCGCAACTCATCTAGGCCCTCTCCGGTCAGACCCTTGCCTGACCACTTCTCAAGTGTTGGACCTTCAATGCCAGTTTCCCCCCTAGACTGTCCGATGACCAACCGGAGCCACCGAAAAGTCCAGGGGACATCATGACGCGATGCGAGGGCAGGAACGGGACCGACCCGGCCGTCGGCGTGTCTGCCGTCCTCAGTCGTCAATCGCTTGTGATGAGCCCGTGATTCACTTCGACAACGTCAGCAAGCTTTACCCGAGCCAGAGCCGGCCAGCCCTCGAGAACGTCAACATCGACGTCGAGAAGGGTGAATTCGTGTTCCTGATCGGGCCCTCCGGCTCTGGGAAGTCAACGTTCTTGCGGCTCATCCTGAGGGAGGAGCGGCCGACCGGTGGCCGGATCCATGTAGCTGGCAAGGATCTCGCCAGGTTGACCAACTGGAAGGTTCCGCACCTTCGACGGAAGATCGGCTGCGTTTTCCAGGACTTCCGATTGCTTCCGAACAAAAACGTGTTTCAGAACGTAGGGTTCGCGCTTGAGGTCATCGGCAAGCCACGGCGCTTCATCCGCAAGGTCGTACCCGAGGTGATCGACCTGGTCGGCCTCGATGGTAAGGCCGAACGCATGCCGGATGAGCTGTCCGGTGGCGAGCAGCAACGGGTGGCCATGGCCAGAGCATTCGTCAACCGGCCGATGATCTTGCTCGCTGACGAGCCAACGGGCAACATCGACCCGGGCACCTCGATCGGAATCATGAAGGTTCTCGACCGCATCAACCGAACCGGTACGACCGTCGTGATGGCGACCCATGATGCCGCGATCGTGGACTCGATGCGCAAGCGTGTCATCGAGCTTGAGCACGGCAAGGTGGTGCGTGACCAGTCGCGCGGAGTGTACGGCCAGGCCTACTGATACGGCAGGCCCAATCAGTTGGCCGCGGAGCCACGCGGTAAGGGCTATCGAGGAATGAGCGAGCATGCGTTCTAACTTCGTGTTCCAGGAGATCTGGATCGGTCTACGGCGCAACCTCACGATGACAGCTGTGCTGATTGTGGTTGTCGCCATCAGTTTGTTCCTGCTCGGTATGGGCCTGCTGATCATGAAGCAGGTGAACAATACGAAGACGTTCTGGCAGGGCAAGGTCGAAATCTCGGTCTACTTGTGCACCGCGACAAGCCCGAGTCTTGACTGCAGGCAGAACGGCTCCGCCACGACGCAGGAGAAGCAACGCATACTGCACGACCTAAAGGCCCTTCCGCAGGTGCAGCGCGTCTACTACGAGTCACGGCCGCACGCGTACCAGCGCTTCAAGCAGGAGTTCTCCAATCAGCCCTCGTTCGTTGCCGCCGTACCCCAGGATCAAATACCGGATTCTTTCCGCGTAAAACTCCGCAATCCGGCGACAGACTATTCGACCGTTGTTGGAACTTTGCAGGGCAGGCCGGGAGTCGATCAGATCATGGACCAGCGATCGCTGCTCGACAAGTTTTACCGGCTGCTCAACGGATTGCGGAACGGCTCATTGATCGTCGCTGTCATCATGGTTATGGCGGCGATCCTGCTGGTCGGCAACACGATCCGGCTGGCCGCGTTCAACCGGCGCCGCGAGACGGGCATCATGCGGCTGGTCGGCGCCTCCAACTTCTATGTCCAGCTGCCGTTCCTCCTTGAGGCAGTCATCGCCGGGCTGTTTGGCTGGATCATCGCAGCGGGACTGCTGATGGCGCTGAAGGTTCTCTGGCTCGACACGCTGCAGCAGTACTTCACCTTCAACGTCAGGCTGAGCGCCACGGACCTGGTCCAAGTCGTCATCCTCGCGCTTTGTGCGGGAATCCTGCTGTGTGGGGCGACGTCGTTCATGACGCTCCGCCGCTACCTACGCGTTTGATCCGCGCAACAGATCTGGTGCGGCGCACCGGCTGTGCGTCGCGCCGAGGGAGTAGCGTGGCAGCGAAGCGCTGAGGAGTACCGTTGGCACGCGAGCAGGGACGCAAGATCATCGCCCGCAACCGGCGCGCCAGGCATGACTACCAGATCGAGGACACCTACGAGGCGGGGCTCGTGCTTACCGGCACCGAGGTGAAGTCCTTGCGGGCCGGCCGGGCTTCATTGACTGACGGGTTCGGTCAGGTCATCGATGGTGAGGTGTGGTTGGCTGGCGTTCATATACCGCCGTATGAGCAGGGCACATGGACGAACCATGAGCCGCGCCGGAGCCGCAAGCTGCTGATGCACCGAAGGGAGATCGACCAGCTTCGCCGCCAGACGGCTGAGCGTGGACTCACTTTGATCCCGTTGTCGCTCTATTTTTCCAGCGGCAAGGCCAAGGTGGAGCTGGCATTGGCCCGCGGTAAACGGACCTATGACAAACGGCACGACCTGGCCAAGCGGGATGCGGCCAGGGAGGTGGACCGTGCACTCCGGGCGCGACGCTAAGGTGTCGCCGCTGTCCGTCGCCGTCGAAACGGCTGCTGGCCTCCTCGCTTCGGCCCGGCGGCTTCCCGCCAGCGCACTGCGGCTGATTGCCGCGCTCCTGGCCGTGGTCATCCTGGCTCTCAGCCTGGTTGGGGGCTGCGCAGCGGAGCCATCAGCCGAACCGACGGTGCGCAGCTTTCTGCTCGCGTGGCAGCAGACCCGTTACTGGGACGCGGCCGCATACACCACGGGCAACCAGAGGGCCGTGGCGGCCGCGTTGCGCGGTGAGTACCAGAAACTCGGGGCCGCGGCACTGTTCCTAAGTCTTGGGCATATCGCCGTCCAGGGTGATCAAGCCGACGCGCGATTCTCCGCCTCGGTAGATCTAGGTCAAGACGGCGCTCCGTGGCGGTATGAGGGCCAATTCAGGCTGCGCAGGGCGGGCACCGACTGGAAGATCGAATGGAGCCCCACGGTCATCAACCCGCACCTGCGGCCAGGGCTAAGGCTCGCGGTGATCACCAAAGTCCCGAACCGGGCGCCCGTGCTCGACTCCGCGGGCGGATCACTGGTGCGGCGATCTGCGGTTTACGAGCTCGGCGTGCAGCCAGACCGCCTGCACAACCCCCGCTCGACCGCGGCCAAGTTCGCGCGCATAACGGGCCTTGACCCGGACCAGGTGCTCAGCCAGATCCGTGGCGCGCAGCCGCACCGCTTTCAAGCGCTTCTCACCTTGAGTCCGAAGGCGTATGCGCCGTTGCAGCGTCGGCTCGCCCGTGTCACCGGCCTGCAGGTGCACGTGAGCTCCAGGCGGCTGTTCTCGACAGCGGCGCGAGGCATCGTTGGGACCGTTGCCACCGAGAACGCGACCCTCATCCGCCAGGAAGGGCTCCCCTACAAGCCGGGTACCACGGTCGGCCAGTCTGGCCTGCAGCAGGTGTACCAGCACAGGCTCGTCGGCACCCCGACAACAGAGGTGGTCGTGGCGGACAGGCACGGAAACGTCGAGTCGGTGTTGCAGAAGTGGCCTGGCCAGCGGCCCATGGCGGTGCGGACGACCATAGACTCGCCGGTTCAGGCCGCAGCGGCGGTCGCGGTGCGGTCGGCACCCGCAGCGGCGGCGATCGTCGCCGTGCGCGCCTCCACTGGCCGTATCCTGGCTGTCTCACACCGCGCGGGGAACGGCGAGTCAATGGCCGATGCGCCCCTGGCGGGCCGTTATCCACCCGGCGACGCGTTCACGATCGTTTCCAGTGCGGCACTGCTCAACAGCGGATTCGCCGTCGACACAGAGATTCCCTGTACCGAGGCGAAGGACGTGGGCGGTAAGACGTTCACCAACGACCAACCCGAACAGGGCATTGGTGCGCAACCTCCGTTTCGCGTGGACTTCGCCCGAGGTTGCGGAACAGCTTTCGCCGGGCTATCGCGGCTTCTTACCGCGAGCCAGCTCACGAAGGCGGCGACCAGATTCGGCATCGGTACCCGCTGGCAGCTTCCGCTACAGTCGTTCATCGGATCCATTCCCTCGCCCAGCAGTGATGCGGAGCTGGCCGCTGACATGATCGGCGAAGGCCGGGTGCGGGTGAGCCCACTCGACTTGGCCCTGGTCGCGGCAGAGGTCAAGTCGGGTACGTGGCACCGGCCGACCCTGGTGACCGATCCGCCGGATCCGGCAAACGTTCCGGTCACGCCGTTCGGACCGCAACTGATGGGGGAACTCAAGAGCCTCATGCGAGACACGGTGGCCTCGGGCGCCGCCCGCGCGGCGAATCTGCGGGGGCGGCCAGTCTTCGGGCAGGTTGGCTCGGCGCCGACCATCGCGCAAGCCGGAAAGACCTGGGCGAACTGGTTCGTCGGGTTCCGCGGCGACGTCGCGTTCGCCGTCCTGACGCTCGGAAAGCCAGCGCGCGCCAGCGCGGTGCCGGTCGCGGCCCAATTCCTCCGGGGAATGTCCGGCTGACGCGCGCACTGCGGGCCGCACCGCGATGGGCTGTTCGGCCGATGGAGTGCGCTCCTCGGCCGGCGGAGCGGCCCGGGTGTGTGCCGGGTGTGTGCCGACGTCTGCCGCCGTTATCTGATTGTAATCTAACTTCTGTAACACAGAGCAACTACTTGATGACTCTCCGGCGTCTTCAAGTGTGACTGGGAGTCGCTTGGGGGTTGCGGCCCAGTCGCCGTGATGAGACCGGGCTTCATCTCGGGGGAGGCCCGGGCATTTGAGACCGGCCCCGACCCTGCCGGTCGACCCCCGTGGGCGCTATTTCGGCCACCGCCAGCGCCCACGGGGGTTTCTCATTTTCCGGGCGTCTCGAGCAGTGCCCCACGATCCCCCGGAGCCAGTGCCACCTTTCCGGGTAGCGCCACATCGGCGTGAGCCGTTCGGAAGCAGGCAGGGAATCCGGCTTGGCCTGCGCGCGTTTACCTTGTACGGTCGGCGTGACGGCAAAGCTGGCATGCTGGCCAGACAACTCAAGAGGGGGTGACTGGCTTCGACTTCGGTAGTTGATCCAGGGGAAGCGGGTCGAGGGTCGCGGTCATGACCTCGTTAATACTGTGGCCGTAAAAATATAAGTGCCGATTCTCAGCGCACTCACTTCGCCCTCGCCGCCTGAGCGAGGCGTGAAGTTGTCAGCCCGGGATTGCCTCCGGCCCGGGTCCTGGCATCAGTAAGGAGGCTCAACTGATCAGCCCGGCCGCGGGACTGACCAGGACAACCGACAGCGGCTGAGCCCATCGGCGGCTTGCCTGCGTGACCGCCGGGGCTGAGAAACAAGAGCAGGCTGCACCCGGAGAAGCACTGGTGAGGTACCGAAGGACGCGGGTTCGATTCCCGCCACCTCCACGATCAGGCTGCTCGCCGACCTTCGGTCGGCTTCCCGCTGTCTGGTGTTGCCCGGGGGGACGACCCCCGGAACCGCCCGGGGGGCCGGACCCCCCCGGGGGTGCCGACCCCCCGGAGCCGTTCAGGCGCCCTGCATCGCCTGCATGTTCTTGAACATCGCGGCCTCGACTTCCCGCAGCTCCTCGGTCGGACTGAACTGGAGGATTTCGCTCCCGGCCGTCGCGAACGGCACGTGGCCGGGCGGCAGATAAAAGGCGTCGCCGGCCTCGACTGTCTCCTCATGGTCGGCGAACCGATAGGTCAGCTTCCCCTTCAGCACGTATCCCCAGTGCGGGCAGGTGCATCTGTCCCCAGGCAATCCCTTGAGCAGCGGCGTTCCATCGGCGTCCTCGCGAAACAACACGAAGTTGACCGTGTAGCCGTCGAAGTCTTCGTGCCGGTCCACCACTGGGCCGTGGTCGGTGACCTGCGCGGCGCTCTGTTTGGACACCTTAGGCATCTGCCTCATCTCCCTAGGTTGCGTCTGTCAGGACGGTTGGCCCAGCATGACGAATCCGAGATGCGGCGATGCCGTGATGTGACGTCGCATGTCCCCCCGATTCGGCTGGCATCTACGACGATAGGAGCGAGCGCCAGCCGCTGGCATGAGGCGTTCACCTCATCCTCGCGCCCGGAATTGAGGCGTCATCTTGGTGACAGACTCGCCGCGTCCTCGGCGGATAAGTGCGTGAAGACGATCTCCTCTTCGGGGAGCAGGCCGTGCTGCATCGCGAACAGGCTTGCCGCGGCGCGGCTTGACGTCTCGATCTTGCTGTAGATGTGCTCGACGTGGTTGCCCGCCGTCTTCGGTGTGATCACAAGCCGCTTCGCGATCTGTTTGTTCGACAGTCCACGGGCGAGCAGCTTAAGCACCTCTACCTCGCGAGCGGTCAGACCCGATGGCCCCTCCCGCCGCCGCGGAACCCGATGGCCAGCCGCCTTCAGCACACCATCGACCGCGGCCCCGTCCAGGCGGCCAGCCCGGACCTCGGCACGCAGCTCAGCAGCCGCGTCGTCCGGTGAGCGCGCGCCCCGGTGCGGGCGCGGCTCACGCATCGACTGGTAAGCGTCTGCTGCGCCGAGGATCCGCGCCGGCCGCGAGATCGCGCTGCCGGAGAGCCCGCGTGGGTATCCGCTCCCGTCCAGGCGCTCACGATGCTGCACTGCGATCGCGCCGAGAGGTGACAGAGCGGGCGACTGGTGCAGCATGCGTTCGGTGAAGTAAGGGTGCATCCGGACCCGTTCCCACTCCCCGGCCCCCAGCGGCCCCGGCCGATCCCAGATCGAGTTCGAGACACCGAGCCGCCCGAAGTCGTGCACCAGACCGGCCCGGCGCAGCGTTTGCACCTCGTCGGCCGGCAGTCCCAGTTGCCTCGCGGCCTCTGCGGCGAGATCGGCGACCGCGCGGGCGTGACCGAGAGTGTAGGGCGACTTGAGGTCGACGAAATTCGCGATGGCCAGCAGTGCGGCGTCGAATTGCTCAGCGGACAACGTGACGGCGAGCGCGGGTTCGGCCCCGATAACGGACTCCCACGTCCGGACCGCGTCCAGCCCGCAGAGAATCTCGTCCGCCCTGGCGCAAACCAGCGCGGCCAGTGTGGGATCAAACTGCTTGCCCGCGCGCTTGCGGGCCAGCGTCCTCGCCGCATCAACGCCGCCCAACCGGTGCGCTACCTCGACGAACTCCGCCAGTTGCGCGAGCCTCGAAGCTAGCGGCACGTCGTCGGCCTTCAGCTCACCCGGCCAGCCCTGCCCGTCCCATTGTTCATAGGCCGAACCAACCGCAGCACCCACCGATTCAGGAAGGCCCAGCTGGTCAGCGAGCGTGCGCGCCAGCCGCGCGTGCTGTGCGACCATGCCGTCGAATGAACGATGCCCGGACAGAGCGAACTCGAGCCCGACCCGAAACCGGTGCAACGGCGGGTTGCCCGCGCCGACCAGCCGCATGGTGGCCACCGCCGCGCGCAGGCTCCCGAACTCGTGATCGTACTTGCCCGACTTCAACGCGATGTCGTCGCCGAACCACTTCGCCTGTTCGTGAGCGTCGGAGTGGCACCCGACGTTGACCAGCAGAGCTGTGTAGTAAACGACCGCCCGCTCGTGCTGGTCGAGCCGTAGGCAGTCCGCCATCCGCAGCGCGATCAGGCACTGACGGAGCACATGCTCCATCGGCTGCCCGAACCCGAGATCGACACCCAGCGACAGGGCCGCGACGAGCTCCGCCAACCGAACCCGCTCACGTTCCGCGCCAGCCCCCATAATCCGACATGCTAGGTCACGATCTCGGCTGCGGTATAGCGCTGCAATCCGAGATCCGCACCGGCTCTGCCCAGGTCAGGACCGAATGCTACGGATACCTAACGGCTGCCGCGGCGCGTGCCGCTCCGGCCGCCGGCGCGCGCACCAAAGACTCCACTTATCAAATTCTTCGCGCGACACGTGAACCCAATCGAACCTCCTTACGTGATGGGCGGATGTGGGCGCCGCAGTGCCACAAGGGCTCCGGGCGCCCCAAAGCGGGAGGATCCCTATGACGCGACCGCCCTTCCTTCGATCGAGTCCTGCCTTGATGCCAGCCAGATCGGGCATGGTTTGGCGCAGAATCGTGCCTGCGGCAGCGATTGCGACAGCCGGAACGCTTGCCGCGATGACGCTGGGCGCCGCGTCGGCCGGCGCGAACGAGACGGCCTACCGCCAGATCAACCTGGTCTCAGACCAGCTAGGAGTGGCCAATCTGCAAGACACGAACCTGGTCAACGCGTGGGGCATGGCGGCATCGCCTGGCACCGATCAAGCGCCGGGCTCGCCGACGTGGGTGGCAGACAATGGCTCGGACCTGGCGACCCTGTACCAAAACGGGACCGCGACATCGGTGAGCAAGCGCGGCCTCGAGGTGAGCATCACGGGCCAGGCACCGACCGGGCAGGTGTTCAACACGGATCCGTCGTCGTTCGTCGTCCATGACGCGGCCGGCAACTCCGGCTCCGCGGTGTTCCTCTTCGATACCGAGAACGGCACGATCGACGGCTGGAACCCCGCCGTCGGCGTCACCGGTACACCGCCGTCCACTGTGACCGAGGTCGCCCGCGACAACGGCGCCAACGCCGTCTACAAGGGACTCGCCATCGCCAAGGCGTCCGACGGCAAAACCTATTTGTACGCGGCCAACTTCCGGTCCGGCCGGGTCGAGGCCTACGACAGCACCTTCACGCCGGCCGAGCTGCCTGGGGGGCTGTTCGTGGACCACCGGCTGCCGGCTGGCTACGCGCCGTTCGGTATCGAGGAGATCGCGGGCAAGCTCTACGTGACCTACGCCAAACAGGACGAGGGGCTGGAGGACGATGTCGCGGGCCAGGGTAATGGTTTCGTTGACGTCTTCACCAATGACGGTGCCTTCGTCCGGCGGCTGGTGACCCGTGGCGCCCTGAACTCGCCCTGGGGGCTCGCCCTGGCGCCGGCCGGTTTCGGCCAGTTCAGCGGCGCACTGCTCGTTGGCAACTTCGGTAATGGCCACATCAACGCCTACAACCCGAACACCGGCGCGCACCTGGGCCAGTTGCGGCGGCCAAACGGACACGCGATCGTGATCGATGGCCTCTGGGATCTGCTCTTCGGCAACGGGAACGCCGCGAAGACCGACGAGCTGATGTTCTCCGCCGGGCCTGACGAAGAGTCCCACGGGCTGTTTGGAAAGATCGTCGTCGCACACTGACAATGCAGACGTCAGCCGACAACGGACAGCTGACGCCCAACAGCGCAGTGCCACCGGTGGCCTCCTTGCGTGCGCAAGGGGCCACCGGTGGGTCTAGTGCAGCAGGAACAGGCCTTCCCGGCCGGAAAGCGGCGCGGCGGCGTCAGGGACGAGCCCTCCTGGCCTGCGGGACAGCACCACGTCCAGGTAGTCGCGGTCGACCTCGAGCGATCGGCCACCGAAGGTTTGCTTTGTACCGCCGCTGTACTGATGAAGGCGCTGATGATGGGCCCAGTAACCGGGTGGGATCGCCGGGTCATTCGTGTCCGCGTCGCCGTTCCATAGCGCGTCGAAGAGCACATCGGGCGTCGCGTAGCCGGGGTTGCCGTAGTGATTCACCAGGTCGGTAACACCCGAAGCGGAGCTGCTATAGATACCGGACGCGTAACCCCGCCGATGCAGTTCGTTGGTCCACGCAGACAGGAAGGCCAGCGCCCGCGCGCTCTGCCGGCGGGGATAGGCCTCCATGTCGTAGTACACGGGAGCACCTGCGCGAAAGCCTAGGGCCCGTGCCTGCACGACGGCGTCGTCGGCCGCGCTAGTGCCCTGCCGGGCTGGTGCGGTGATCTCGCCCCGCTCCGCCTGCGGCCCGACGTACAACGGGATGAAGTGCCAGCCGGCAGCCGCTTGTCGGCTCACCCAGTCCGCCGTCAGGTTTGGCTGCGCGCACGCCCGATCCGAGCCGCCGATGTAGATGCCGACTGCCCGGTACCTTGAATGGCTCATCCAGGCGTTCATTGTTGCCGCGCTGGGCGCAGTGCAGGTGTCGAAGCCGCGGCCCGTGCCGTTGGTCGCGCTGATCGGCAGCAGCGCCGGCCGCGTCAGGGCTGGGTCAGGCAGGCCTGACCTGGCCGTTGCTCGCGCGGCAGGCGCCGCAAGAAACTGACGCGCCGTTTGACCTGCCTCCCACGTGAGCGCACCGGGCGAGGTGGCCGCTCGTCTCAAGATGTTGTCGATGAGCACGCGGTCGGTGCCATACGTCGCGGTGACCTGGACGCCTGCTGCGGCATCCGTGACCACGTACTCATGGGCCACCCGGCTGGCGGTCGTGCCTGACGTGTGATGCCGCGCGCTCAGTGGTTCGATGAGCAACGCCTCTGTCTTGGCCCTGATGAGGTGCGCCGGGCAGCGTTGCATCGGCGTCGGTGTGCCCAGATAGACCGCATGCTGATCGAAGCGCACGCACGCGGAACGTGCGGTGGCGAGACTGATGACCGGCCACGACGCGGGCACCTCGACGCGATAGCGAAGGTACGACACGCTCCTCTCCTCGGTGGGCGGTACAGCTAGCGCTGCCGCATGCGCAGAACCGAACGCGGGAACGCCGAGCGCCATAGCACCCAATGCCAGCGCGCCGCTGACGGCGAGCGAGGCGTCCGTAATTACCGCCGACACAGCCCGCGCGGGAAACGATGCTGCTCTCGTAGGAAAATGTCGTCGGCTCATCGCAGGACTCCTGTGGCTCACCGGCTGAACTCCTGACGCAGGCTCGCTCCTTAACGCATGCTGATCGCGCGCCAACCCGCTGAATGACACGCCGAAAATTGCGCAAGCACGTTGATTTTCAGCGTGTTTTACGCCCATTGCTGATAACTGCGCCCCGATTGCTTTCCCTGTTATGTGCGTGGTGATATATGCCTGCATAGCCCGCCGAACGGCACGCTGGGTGCCAGGCGCTGCCGCCAGCATCCTCGGGTCGCGCAGGCGGATGCGCCCGGTTGGGCCAGTGAGCCGAGCCGCACATTGACGACAAAACCGGCGAGCTATACCTTAATATCCGCTAACGTTTTGTCCGCTTCTGCGACGTTCGCGTGGGTAGCATGCTGGCGGGTGGTGAGGGATCGCATGACGGGGTGGCCCGGCTTTCGCGCCGGTCAAAATGCCAACGTGAACCTTCGGGCGACACGCCTGGCCTGGCGTGCAGGGCCCGCGGCGGGGACCGGCTGGCACCGAAACGGGAACCTGCCCGCGGAAATGACCAGTTTCGTCGGCCGACGTGCCGAACTGGCCGAGCTGTGCCGCCTGCTCGAAATATCGCGGCTGGTGACGATTACCGGCGCGGGCGGAATCGGCAAGACACGGCTCGCCATTCGCGCTGCCGGCGAACTGGGCGACAGATTTCGCGATGGTGCGTGGGTCGCGGAACTGTCGGCCGTTACAAGCCCTGGTGTGCTCCCCTACACAGTGGCGGAGGTTCTGGGAATTCGTGACCACACGAGCCGCAGCGGAGCCGAAGTGCTTGCTGAGTACCTGGCAGATAAGAACCTGCTGCTCATCCTCGACACGTGCGAGCACCTGACTGACGCCTGCGCAGGCCTAGCGGAGAAACTGCTCGAGGCAGCGCCGCGGCTGCGGATCATCGCCACAAGCCGCCAGCGGCTAGGAGTCAGCGGCGAGCACGTGCTGCTGATCAGGCCGCTGACCCTGCCCGTACTGGATGCAGAGTCCGACCTGGCTGCCCTGCGGCGCAGCGAGGCGGTCGTGCTCTTCGCGGAGCGAGGCTCCGCCGTGGCGCCTGGCTTCAGCGTCAACGACCGCAACGGCGCGGCCGTCGCCATGTTGTGCCGTCGCCTGGACGGTGTGCCGCTCGCGCTCGAACTGGCCGCCGCGCGGCTCCGCGTGCTGTCCGTCGACCAGCTACTCGAACGCCTCGATGACCGTATCCGGTTACTCGGCGCGGGGCGGCGAGGCGGCGCGCCCCGCCATCAGACGATGCGGGCGGCAATCGGCTGGAGCTATGCGTTATGTACTCATGCGGAGCGGCTTGCCTGGGCGCGCTTGTCGGTGTTCCCTGGCGATTTCCCTCTCGCCGCTGCCGAACGGGTATGCGCCGGACCGGGGATACTGGCCGGGGCCGAATTTGATGTGATCGCAGGTCTGGTTGACAAGTCCATCGTGCTGGCTCATCAGCGCGGCAACGAGGTCAGATACCGGCTGCTCGACGACATCCGCGCGTACGGCACGCAGCGGTTGGGCAACCTCGGTGAAACCCCGCTGCTGCGCAGGCGGCACCGTGACTGGTGCCTTGAGCTCGCGTGCAGCGGGGAACGAGAGTGGTTCGGCGGCGGCCAAGCCGAGATCTATCGGCGCACCGAAGGTGAGCACGCCAACCTCCAAGCGGCGCTGGAGTTCAGCCTCACCACCCCGGCCGAGCGGCTACGCGGCCTGGAACTGGTGGCGGCTCTCTGGTTCTACTGGGCTGGCTGCGGTCGGCTTGGTGAGGGGCGGAACTGGCTGGAACGAGCGCTCCGCGATGCCACACCCGAGACCCCGGAGTGGGCGAAAGCCCTGTGGGTCGCCGGTTATATCTCGGTCTTGCAGGGTGATCTCGGCTTCGCCGTTCCCATGCTGGAGCGTTGCAAGGACTATGCGACGAAGGCGGCAGATGAACCGGCGCTTGCCTACTCGATCCAATGTCTGGGTTGTGCGGCGGTGATGGTCGGCGATCACGTGAGGGCGAGCGCGCTTCTCGCTGAGGCGCTGGACAGGTTCAAGAGCCTGGGCGAGCTGAACAGCAATGTGATCATGGCGCGGGTGGCGCTGGCCATGGCTTTCGCGTTCCGCGGTGACCAGGTCACCGCGGAACGCATATGTCGGCAGACACGAGACGTGTGTGAGGCCTCGGGTGAGCAGTGGGCCTGCGCTTACGTCCGGTACGTGCTCGCTTATGCCGCATGGACCAGGCACAACCTCGCCGAAGGGGCGGAGCATACGAAGGCGTGCCTGCGGATCCATCATACCTTCCACGACCTGGTGGGAATCGTTCTCGCCGTCGAACTGATGGCGTTGCTCGCGGCCAGTCGTGGCGACCCGCGTCGCGGCGCGACCCTGCTCGGTGTGGCAGCCAACATCTGGCCGCGCGTGGGAACGCCGCTGTTCGGCTCGGAGCACTTCAACACACCGCACGACCAGAGCGTGCGGCTCACGAGGCAGGCACTGAGCGACGTGGAATTCAGTGCGGCGTTCGACTACGGCGCCGGGCTTTCTCTCGACGACGCCGTGGCATGGGCGCTCGGTGCTCAACTCGTGGGAGCCCGCTTCGGCGCACTTGAGCCACAAATCCCCCGCGGCGCCGCGCCGGCCGGGCGCATGCGGCAACGTTCCCTCTGGCCGCCGCTGACGCGCCGTGAATGCCAGGTCGCAGCGCTCGTTGCTGACGGCCTGAGCAACCGCGAGATCGGGGAGCGGCTGGTGATCGCCAAGCGGACCGCCGATGCTCATGTCGAGAACATCCTGGCCAGGCTGGGTTTCACGTCCCGCGCTCAGGTCGCGGCATGGGTAGAGCGGCACCGCGCCGGGGGAGGCAATGGGGTGCAGACGTAGGTATGCCTAGGGACATCTCCCGATGGCGGATTGCGGTCAGCTGCGCCGAGAATTGAGTCGGCGCGGGAGTTACGGCAGCCCGCTCCCTGTGCCAGGTGTGCCCAGCGGGTCTTTTCCTGCCGGTGCAACGCTCGATCGATTGGAGGCGCGGTCCGGCGGCGACTGCCGTTTGGAGGGATGGGCAGTCCCGCCGGACCCGCCGCAGCCACGTCTGGTTGCACTGCCCGTGGTTGCTCGGCCCGTGGTTGCACAGTCCGGCCAGGTGCTCGTGCCCCCGCCACGCGCGGCATGGACCGGGCGTGATCAGGGAATCGCGGATCCTCCCCTTTACTGCTGTCAGGATGTGCTTACCTGCGCTCGGGCAAAGCTCCACGTGCAGGCATCGATCTGGCCTGGCCAAAGGGATGGCAGTTGATCATTACCGTCACGCTCAATGCGACGCTGCACGTTGGCTACGAGGTGGCCGGTGTGGTCTGGGACGGAATCAACCGGGTGCCCGTGCCAAGGCACAGGGCGGCGGGCCGCGGCGTGATGGTCGCTCGTGTGCTGCACACCTTCGATCACGAGGTGTCAGCCGCGGGGCTTGCTGGCGGCGCTACCGGCGAACTGATCAGATCCGATCTGGCCAGCTCAGGCGTGCCCACCGAGTTCACAAGGACCGGCCGGGAGTCACGGCGCGTGATCTGGGTGACGGATACGGAGCGGGGCACGACGGCTTGTTTCAGTGAGCCGGCACCGTACATCACGACCGAGGAACTGGGCCGGTTCGCCACCGATTACCGTCGGCTCATCAAGGACGCCACCGCCGTCGTGCTCTGCGGAAGCCTGGCCGCTGGGCTGCCCCCCGAGATCTTCGGGACGCTCGCCACCTATGCGGCCGAGGCCGACGTGCCCGTTGTGCTGCACGCCGGGGGCGTCGCGCTGCGGCTGGGCGTGACCAGACACCCTGCTCTGGTGGTGCCGGACATCGGGTCACCCGACGTGGAGCCGTTTACCGCTGTTACGCCACGTGAGCTCATCGATGCCGGAGTCGGTGCCGTCGTCGTCCCGGCGGCCGACGGAGTCAGTGCCACGACGGCTGGGGTGCGATGGCGAGCCCACGGCGTGCCGGTACCCGACGCACCAGCCTGGCAGGGCGGCCCGGCGTCGCCTGGCGTACCCGGCTGGTCCGGCGGTGCGCGCGGCGCGCTGGTCGCCGGGCTCGTTCCTGGACTGCTGCTCGGCTGGTCATGGCCCGACAGGCTCCGCCACGCCCTCGCCCTCGCGGCCGCGGCGGACCCGTTCGGCTCGATCGACATCCCGGCCTACGAGCGCTACGTCAGCCAGGTCGTGGTGGAACCTGCCTGACCGAACGTCGTCCGCGTGAGCCAGGTCGCGGATGCCAAAACTTGAAACCCGTTCTAGAGTTGAGGCGGTAGGTGACTCACGGGTAACCGCCGTGGCGAGACAACGCACATCGACGTCACCAGCCGCCGCGAGACGAACAGACGTCGAAAGGGCCGGGAATGGCGATCGGGCTGACCGAAGAGCATGAGGCTCTCGCCGCGGCGGTGCGCGGCTGGTCGGAACGGCACGTCAAGCCAGAGGTGATCAGGCAAGCCCTCGGCGCTCCCGCGGAGACCGCCGTGCCGCCTTTCTGGCCGGCGCTCGCGGAGCAGGGCCTGCTCGGCTTGCACATCCCTGAAGAGCACGGCGGGCAGGGAGCGGGCCTGGTGGAGCTGACCGTAGCGCTCGAAGAACTTGGCCGCCGCGCGACACCGGGACCCTTCCTGCCGACGGTGCTGGCCAGCGGGGGACTGCTCGCCTCGAGCGCGATCAAGGCGCAGGCTGAGCTGTTGCCCGGCCTGGCGGACGGATCACGGGTCGGCGCTGTGTTCGTCGGCCGGGCCCACGGCAACGTCGGCAGCGCGGCGCCCACGGACCGTGCCAGCGCCGCCCCCACGGCGGGTGTCACTGCCCGGCGCGTTGACGAAGGGCTGCTAATCAACGGGACCGTGGAGCCCGTTCTTGGCGGCACCGTCGCCGACGTCATCGTGCTCCCCGTGGCAACCGACGTCGGCGAGGAATGGGTGGCGGTGGACGCGGGCGAGCTCACCATCACCGAGCTCCCCAGCATGGACCCAGTCCGCCGGGTGGCGAAGGTCCAGGCCCACGACGTCACCGTGTCGGCGGACCGGGTGCTTGACGGGTTGACCGCGGCCGACGTGGCAGACCTGGCGGCGATCTTGTTCGGTGCCGAGGCAGTGGGGATCGCGGACTGGTGTGTCACCTCAGCCGCGGATTACGCCAAGGTTCGTGAGCAGTTTGGCCGGCCGATCGGGCAGTTCCAGGGCGTCAAGCACCTGTGTGCGCGGATGCTTGTCGCGCTCGAGCAGGCTCAGGCGGTGATCTGGGACGCCGCACGGGCGCTGGACGAGACCGACGCCGACGACGGCCGGGGCGCCCGGCTGGCGGCGGCGATCGCCGCTGTGGTCGCGCCGGACGCGGCAGTGCAGTGCGCGCAGGACTGCATCCAGGTGCACGGTGGCATTGGGTTCACCTGGGAGCACGACGTGCACCTGTACTACAGGCGGGCGCTGACGCTCCGCGCCCTCGCCGGTTCGGCAACTCGCTGGGCAACTCAGGTTGGCGAGCTGGCAGCAGGTGGCGCGGCGCGTGACCTGGGTGTCGACCTGCCTGCCGAGGCAGAGCCCGCCCGTCAGCGGATCAGGGACGAGATCGCCGGGATCGCTGCCCTTGGCCGCGACGAGCAGGCGCGCCGTCTCGCCGACGATGGCCTGGTCATGCCCCACCTCCCGAAGCCCTGGGGCCGTGCCGCGAGCCCCCTTGAGCAGGTCCTGATCCAGCAGGAGCTGCGCGCCGCTGGAGTCCGTCCGCCGACGTTGGCGATCGGGGCGTGGGTGGTGCCGTCCCTGGTCGGTTTCGGCACGCCAGAGCAGCAACAGCGGTTTCTCCCCGCCACCCTGCGGGGCGAGATGGTCTGGTGTCAGCTGTTCAGCGAACCCGGAGCGGGCAGCGACCTGGCGTCGCTGCAGATGCGCGCCGAGCGCGCCGACGGCGGGTGGAAGCTGGCAGGCCAGAAGGTATGGACGTCACTGGCGCGGCAGGCGCAGTGGGCGATCTGCCTGGCCCGCACGGACCCGTCGATCAAGCACGAAGGAATTACGTACTTCCTCGTCGAGATGTCATCCCCGGGCATCGAGGTGCGCCCGCTCACCGAGATGACCGGTGAGGAGCTGTTCAACGAGGTGTTCTTCGACGAGGTGTTCGTCCCGGACCAGATGGTGGTGGGCGAGGTCAACGAGGGCTGGAGGGTGGCACGCAACACGCTCGCCAACGAACGGGTGTCGCTTTCCTCGGGAGCGTCGGCAGTGCTCAGCGTCAAGGAACTGCTGGACGTCGCCCGCAACGCCGACCTAGATCCTGGCGGCCGTGTGCATGTCGGCAGGCTGGTCTGCGAAGGTCAGTCACTGGCGCTGCTCGCGCTGCGGGTGACACTCAGCCAGCTGTCAGGCACGGACCCGGGTGCGGCAGCCAGTGTGCGCAAGCTGCTCGCGATGGAGCACGCGCAGCAAATCGCGGGCGCATGCTGGTCGATGCTCGGTGCGCGCGGCGCAATCGGCGGCGCGCTGACCTCGGGGGCGGAAGGCTTCTGGGGGCGGATGATCCTCGGCACCCGCGCGATGACGATCTACGGCGGCACCACCCAGGTGCAGCTCAACATCATCGGCGAGCGCATGCTCGGCCTGCCCCGCGACCCCTGACCGTCCAGTACATCACCCGGTTACTTCTGGGTAGAACCATACGAGTCCTTAACGCTGCCGCGGGGCGCGCCACGCGTGCTGGTTTCTCGGCATTGCCGGTTTCAGCGGAGTTGCGGTAGCTCATGCGTCCGCTGTAGTAAATTTCGAGCGGATCGTCGGGGCGGAGTAGGGACCGTCGCACGCGGACGGCGATGTGAGGTCGCGAGATGCCGGACCGGAGATCGGCGCGCTATCGGCCGGGGCGGAGCCGCCGTAGCCGGATGGCCTTGTGGGGTCTGCTTGCCCTGCCGGTGCTCGTCGCAGCGGGCCTGCTGGTCGCGAATGTCAGCGCGGATCAGGCTGCGCAAACCACCGGTTCAGGGGCCACGAAGACCCTGGCCCGGACGCCGCACGGATGCGCGTCGCGGGGCCTGGAGGCGGTCGGATGCGCGGTAACGTCGGCCGCTTCGGACGTGAGCGTTGTGCACCCGCCGCGTGCCAGCCACCGGGCGCGGCATCAGCCGCGGGCCAGGCCCAAGCATTCGCACCGACCGCCGGCTTCGGCCTCGCCGACCCCCGCGGCGCCGCCCGTCCGCCCGGCGCTGTCGGTGCCAGCGGCGAGCCAGGTGCTGGCCCTCGTCAACCAGGCACGTGTGCGGGCGGGGCGGCCGGCGTACACCCTTACCTCGGGTCTTGACCGCAGTGCTGCGGCACATACGGCGGTGATGGTTCAGGGTTGCGGGCTCTCACACCAATGCCCGGGCGAGCCGGCCCTCGGGGATCGCGAGACCGCGGCGGGTGTGCACTGGACGGCGGCAGGCGAGAACATCGGTGAAGGCGGTCCGGTATCCGGCACGGCGTCGGCCATTGCCCAGATGGCGGTGCGCCTCACCCAGACCATGCTGAACGAGAAGCCACCCGACGACGGCCACCGCGTCAACATCTTGAGCGGCACGTTCACCCACATCGGCATCGCAATCAAGCGGGATGCCTCCGGCACCGTCTGGCTGACGCAGGACTTCTCGAACTAACAGCCCTTGATGTCCCTGCGGCGACATGTGAAAGTCGGCCCGTCGGCCGCCTCCCCGGCGAGGCAGCCTCGGACCTAGGTCAGCCCACCTAACCAACTACCGCCGCCGCCTCCGTACCCAGACCACGTCCCAGCGTGCCCAGGAGAAGAAGGAGTGCGGCCCGGTCATGCGGCCAGATCCGGGACAGCCCCGCCCCGGTCAGCATGCCGCACACCGTCCGCTTGCCCGTCTGCCCGAGGAACCCGCAGGCCAGCGCGCAGAACGTGCGGAACGAAGGGGTGGTGAAGCACGGCGCAAAGACGGCCAGCAGCGCAGGCAGCGAAGCAGGTAGGGTCACATCCGGGAGCATCGGCGGAACTCCGTACGTGGGGTTACTTAAGCACCGCCGATGCTCCCTTCTTCACCCGGCCAGATGATCAGTATCCGCGTTGCAGCAGCTCACACGGCGTGTCGCTATTGCCCGGCCGTGCCCGTCAGCCCTTGCGCCCACCCCGGCCGCGATGCCGCTAACCCGCGCTGCCCGATCGGCCGCATCCCCAAAAATGCGAAAGTCGAGAGATCTAGGCGTGGGCAAATACGACGATGCGTGCCGTTCATCAGACGACGGAAAAGTGGTAGGCGGGCTAACGCACTTGCGTGGTCAAGTTGTTCACCACGCTGCTGTAAGACCGCGCGATCCGTCGGACGATAGCAAAACGCCAGCTGAGCCAGTACGTGTTCTGCCTGCTGCCGTAAGTAGCGAATTCGGAGATACATATCCCTGAGCACTACTACGACCACTACGGCTGCTGGAATTGGTACGCCAGTGCCGGTGGTGGCGGGGAGACGGAGAAAATGTACCAGACTCATGTCGCAGGACGTGAGGTCCTGACTACACTGGCAGCCGTCAATCGGTTTGCGCTACATCAACTTCCCAGGTTATTTCAACAGCCCTAAAGGGTCCTGAGCCAATGCCACTTAGCCAAAGTTGATCTTTTCTTCGCGGCGTGTCGCTCCGTGGTGTTCTGGCTGGTGGCCGGCATGATCGCGGCTTATGGCAGACAATGGCGTAGTGGCTGTGGGCGGTCGGCTGACGGACTGGGTGTC
>WNFZ01000315.1_pt1 | contig 84947 bp, 70 predicted proteins | sample 5400081 | NCBI WGS metagenome assembly WNFZ01 (sample SAMN13153365, study PRJNA577476) | soil metagenome | isolation source: 80 cm soil or saprolite under grassland replicate 1 | place: USA:California | collected 2016-06-15
TCAAGCGACCCGGCCCGCACTACAAGCCATCTGTCCTCGTCGCGCGTCTGAATGTTTCTCGCTGCGGCTGGCTTATTCCGCGCGAAAGCCGCCGCTCTATTTAACCCCCTGCGTAATTCCCACGACCAGGTCCAGAGATCATGACGTGCAGGGTCTTTCGCCGTGAGATAGAGTACGTCGGCTCTGCGCCAATTTGGCGGCAAGTTGATCTTCAACTCCCCTACGCGATGTGGCCTGACGTTCAGCCCCTTCATTCTTCCAGACGCAACTATCGTGTGCCGAGGCTTACTTTCGAAAGGAGTAGGAAAACGCGCGAGCTGCCAGACAAAGCTGCACTCGCTGAGGTTGGTGAAATCGTAGCGGTTTTCGACCGTCAAGATACCGCGAAAATCATCCGGCAGTTTCTGTGGTCCCATCACCTGCACGGGTGACCAGATTTCGCGCACAGTGTTGAAGCTGCCTTCCTTCTCGCGATGCGGGCCAAGGACGCCGTCAGGGCCTTGATTCCCTGCACAGTCCAGACGCCCATTTTGATCCGTGCGCGAGACACATTCATCCAACAGTGCCCAGATAAAGCCGCCGGCGCTGAACTTACTCCTACGCATCAACTCCCAATAATCCCACAGACTTGCGCCCGCGCCGCCGTCATAGAGTCCATGCAGAAACTCTGTCGGCATATAGATGTCCGGCCCACCCAGACTCTTCTCAACTTCCGCGAACTTCTTGTAGTGCGCCGCGTTGACATGATTGAACAACTCCCACGGGTGAAGAACAGTGCGCTGTTGCGGGTCCCACTTCGCAAACTCCCCGTCATTCTGTTTGTTCCAGCCGCCTTCGTTGCCGTTGTCCCAGAAAAGAATGCTGGGATGATTCACGTCGCGCCGGATCATCTCGCCGATGAGCTTTTGGCCCGTCGGCGTGTCGTAGCTGCGGTGCCAGCCGCCCAACTCATCCAGCACGTAGAGGCCGAGTTCATCGCAGGCTTCCAGAAAATGCGCGTCGGGCGGGTAGTGGGACATGCGCACCGCGTTCATGTTCATCTCTTTAATCAGCTTCACGTCGTCGTAACTGATCTGTCGGCTTAATGTGCGCCCTGACTCGGGCCAGAAGCTGTGCCGGTTCACACCCTTCAGCATTATCTTCTGGCCGTTCAAGTACAGACCGTCGCCCGCACGCACCTCGAACGTGCGAAAGCCGAAGCGTTGCTTGACCGTGTGCACCGGCTTGGATTTCTCAGACAAGATGAGCAGCACGCTGTAGAGGTTCGGAGTCTCTGCCGTCCAGAGCTTCGGCCTCGCAATTTTAGTTTCCAGTCTGACGGAGTCTTGACCAGGTGAAACATCCGCAACAAACGACTTGCCGACCTCTGCGCCGTTCGCGTCCAGCATTTGTGCCGTTACCTTGCCAACCGCCGGAGCGCCCCCGCCCAGATGCACGTCCACAGAGAAACTGCCGTCGGCGCGCGCATCTATCGCCGTCCAATCAATGAACTTCGCAGGCAATGCTTCGAGGTACACCGGACGAAAGATTCCGCCGAAAACCCAGTAGTCCACGTTGAAGCGCTCCGCGCGGTTCACGCTCTCGTTTGCCGAGACCTTGCTGACGGTGACTTCCAGCAGGTTCGCCTCTCCGAACTTCAGTAGCCGGGTGATGTCGTACTTGAAGCGGTAGAAGGAGCCTTGATGGACGGGACCCGCGGATTGACCGTTGACCCAAACCTCGGCGTCAGTCATCACGCCGTCGAAGATGAGGTGGACCACCTTGCCTTTCCAGCCTGCGGGAACATCGAAGCGCCGCCGATACTTTCCCTGTTCGTTCGCCAGCGGGTTACTCGCGCTGAAAGGATCGCGTCCGTAGTTGTAGCCTCCGAAGCCCTGTTGCTCCCAGCAAGAGGGCACTGCAATCTTCGTCCAGACGTCTGCGCCGCGCCCGCTCGTGCAGAAGAAATCCCACAGCACCGCATCGTCTTTCCCTATGCCGGATAAATAGCGAATCTGCGTTCGCGAAGCGGTACTCTGCGCGTTGGCGCATACAGCAACCGCGCCGCAGAAAACACCTCCAAGGATCAATCGGATGAACATTCGCTTCGTTGAACTGAGCAGGACCATCGGTTGTTGGCAAAGCTTCTCAGCGTTCTCTGTGAAACAAATCATCAACTTCTTGTTTTCTTGAGCAGATTTCTTAGCGTAAAAACGAGCCAAGTCGTGTGGCCAAGTGGCAACCCCGTAGGGGTGAAATGTTTATAGGCCGGACTCGCCCCCTCCATCTGGCGCCGTTCGGAGGGGCGGAATTGAAGTTGACAGGTATTCATCGAGTAACATTCCGCCCCTCCGAACGGCGCACGGTCTTTGGTGGTACTCGAGGCTATAAACATTTCGCTCCTACGGAGTGAGGACTTGTCGCACTCCGACTTGAATTCCCTTTGGTTGCGGCAGAGGCCGCGCGCGCGAAACACCTGATGATGAGTCTCTTGCGCAACTTCAGCGCGCGCGGCACATCGTGTTAGCTAACTCAATCGTCGATATATTATCCGTGCCGAGAATCGGCAGGATATCTTGTTGGGGGAATTGACCAAATTCCCCTCTTCCGCCGATAACGAGGGCCGACTTTTTCTCTGCAAAACCCATCGTGCTTCACAGCGCGGACCAAGGGGGCCGCAAACAAATCAAAACCAGAACCAAAACACGATCCACGAAATCACACGAAATAAAACTAAGGAAAAGTTCGTGTCAGTTCGTGTATTTGTTTCGTGTGTTTTCTTGGATCGGTTCTTTATTCAAAAACTTGCTCAAAAAACAAGAAGTTGAAGGTTTGTTTCACAGTAGTGAGCGCCACTGCCGTATTTGCTAAATGGATTGCTCGGGGTGCAACGATTGTACTTACGAACCAAGCGGAGAACCAGCGCGGACGTGTTCTTTGCGGAGGCGCTTTACAGTTAGGCGAGGTCTCTCTGACTTCGATCGTCTGATCAGGCGCGGTTCTCTTTCGAGAGTCCGCAGGCACTAGCTGGCGTCTGATAAACGTGTCTAGGACATCGCCGGCTTTGCCTCAAAAGTCCTGAGCTACTGCCGCTTCGGCTTCGCCGCCGGATGTGAGGCGGTGGCTCGGCCCCGCCGCAGCTGTGACCTCTTGCATCGGGGTACGCCCCTGGTGCGGGCTTCGCCCCTTGGCTCAAGCATCCAACTCTAATCTCATTTTCATTTCGCTCCGATTCGAGGTGGTGTCTTCAATCAGATACGGGCGATGACTTTGCCTTCAGATAGCTCAATTGGGAAAGGGCGGAGCCCGCACCAGGGGCGTAGCCCGATGCAAGAGGTCACAGCTACGGCGGGGCCGAGCCACCGCCTCACATCCGGCGGCGAAGCCGAAGCGGCAGTAGCTCAGGACTTTTGAGGCAACACCGACGTCGCCCATAATGGCTGTTACATCCGCCATATAATTAAGGACACGACGTCGTTGGATCGAGGTGAAAGTTGGCTTCGCCGATTCAACACACGGCTTTCGCACTCTCAAACGCTCCCGCAAGAGCGAAGAGGATGTATTCGTTGAGATGGCTCTCATCGTGCAACCTGGACGCGCACTCCCGCTAGAGTCGTCCAAGAGGTTCAGAATTGCTCGTTAAGCCGGCGGCGGCAGCAAACGCGGACTCAAAACCGTTCTGGTGGATAGCCTTATCAACGGATTGTCCGTGCTCTTCCGGATGCAGGTAGAGTCCTTTCTCGTTTTCCAGCTTCTCCTCTTCGACGGCGATTGGATGGGCGGTAGCATAGGCGTCGTGACGGATGCCTGTTACTTGCCAGGAGACTTCCAGTCCGCCATTTCCGCCAGCGATCCTGAACTGATGGTCTTCGATCTTCCTGGCTATATGCAGTTTTGGAGCGGGCGCCCCGATTGCGGTTATCTGATAGCGGAAATCCTGATTGAGTGGCTCGAACCAGTCGGGCAGTTGCACCTCGGCTTCGCCCTGCTCGTCAAGAACGACTACACCGTCGTAAATATTTTTCATGTCAGGCGATTCGACGAATGAGTGGGACAGATACTTATTGGCTGGATCGACCGGGTGGTCGATTTTGAACTGACCCTTGCCCTTGGTCAACGACCCTTTTATATGTACGTCACCCATCGTCTGTAGGAGTCCACGAATAACGACTGTGGCATTGAAATCAGAAAGACCTGTAAATTGGCTTTGCCCAGCTACCTCCAACGCCAAACCGTTACCATAATTATGTGCCAGCAACGCGGGCTTCTTGCCAGTTGCTAAGGCATACACACCCGTGTTCTCATCCGAGGTACCAAAGACGCCAATCCCATTTTTACAATCGCCCCACACTCCGATTAGTTCCGAAAGGTTATGTGAGGATGGATTTCCCTCGTAGCCGTAAAGCCACGTATGAGGCCCTCGGCCACAACTGCAAGACCACTTGTGCTCCATGATGAATTCCTCCTCGCTTGAAGTTCATTCGCTTATAAGATGAATCCACGGCGTCGCAGCTCTTTTAAAAAATCTTCGTCGATGGGCCACTTGTCATCCCGGAATATGATGTTCTTCAGCGTATCCAGGAGTGGGTCGGGATCCATGTAGTGGTAAGGGTCAGGCCTTCCTACGGTGTATGTCTTCATCGAGCGTCCTTACCTTTCCATCCACAGTACCTGGAAGAAAATAAAAGTCCTGCGGTAATTCGCTTAGAACGCCGTGACGCCTGTAATAGGCTTACCGTCAGCGGTAAAGAAGGCCGGCTCTGACCATTTCAACGTTCGGCTGTCGCGGAAGTAGAAAGCCAGCGAGTCACCCTGGCCTGTGTCGAGCACGGGTGTCATACGCACGACTGCTTCAAGATTTCCAGGGTTGTTAAAATTGCTCTGAATGAGCGCAACGGCTGTTGGGCCTAGTGCTATCGGGCCGCCCCCACCTACCGGTATTGGCAGCTCACCCCCTTTGTGCCAGAGGAACCCAGCATCATTATCACGGAAATAATGCACGACCCTGTCACCCTTCGGCACCAACAACTCAAAGTTTCCCTTTCCACCCAAGGTGCTTTGAATCAAGGCTGGCTTCCCCGTTACCCCTGTGATTGGCTGACCATCAACCCTGAAAAAGTCTGGCTGAGACCATTGGAGAGTCTTGCTATCCCTGAAGTAAAAAGCGAGCGTGTCCCCACCGGGAGAATCAAAGGCTGGAGTGAATTGCACTATTGCCTCCAGATTACCGGGCTCATTGAAGTTGCTCTGGATGAGGGCAATGGCTGTTGGGCTGAGGCCTATTGCGCCGCCACCCCCACCTGCCGGCATGGGAAGCTCGCCTCCGCGATGCCAAAGGAACCCCGCCGTGCCATTGTCTCTGAAATAGTGCATCACTTGATTCCCCTGCGGCACAAGCAATTCAAAGTTGTTGCTTTCCTTTCCATACGTACTCTCAATGAGTACGGGGTTGCCGGTTACGTGTGTAATGTGCTGACCCTCAACAATGATGGCGTATGGCCCAAACCATCTTTTAGACCCGCTATCCATGAAGAAAAAGCCCAAGGTATCGCCCTGGTCGTCCGGAATGCGCAGCGACATCCGGCCGATGACTTCGAGATTGCCAGGGCTGAAAAAATTGCTCTGGATAAGCGTTGCCTCAGCAGGAAATGGCAGGGTCGTCAGAATCGGACCCGCTGTATGAGGCGCGGCGTTGTATAACGTTGCAGCCTTGTGCCACGGAAAGCGCTGACCGTCATTGTCGCGGAAGAAATGAAGCAGACGACTTCCCAGAGATGCGATCAGCTCAAAATTGCCTTGTTTCCCAAATTTACTCTGAATGAAAGGACCGCTGTGGCTCGTGCCCTTGAGTCTCGGAGGTTTGGGTTCCGACTCCGATCCTAATGTCGGAGCGCTCACGCGAAGGCCATAGTCTGCGTTGCTTCCGTGAGCTTTCAGTTCGGTCTGACCGCCGCCTTGCGAGATGATTTCCATGTCGGTAACACCACCCATGGCAACCGTGATGTTCTCGTTGTCATTCCCAATCCGAACATCGAATGCTCCGATAGTCTGGTCCCCGTCGCTCGACAATGAATTGACAAAGCCTACGGCTCCGTCCAGCAGCGTGCCGCCACCTTGCACGATGAGATCGGCTCCGAACCCTCCATCCTTTCCCTCAGTAAGAATCAAAGTAACAATGCCGGCTATCACCTCAGCCGACCCAACGATAGTCTTCTCAATGGCCGTCAACTGGGCATTGTCTTGTTCACGGATGGCCACGACAAGATAGGCGGCGTCTCCAGGGTGGAGATCGAGTCCAGGGGGTTCGACGATCCATATATCCGTCGCCTTCTCGCTATTGTGCAATCCCCAATAATCTTCTTTACCTTCTGAGCCGGGTGGTCGTCTTATGATATGAATCGGTTCGGCCTGACCCGTTCCGCCGCTGGCAACTGCGCCCACTGCCACAAAATAGACTTCATCACGGTCGTTGAGGAAGTTATCTTCTGTTGTCTGTTTAGCTGTAATTTCATCGATAATGACGCCTATCATCTTAGACATATCTCATTGTCCCTTCATCTGATCTTCACCCTACGCTCCAACGGGCCCCAGCGTTCTTATCTGGCCTGTTCCGGGCGGCGAGCATAATTCGCTTTCGCTGCAAGCGGCATAGCACACTTGTGTGTTTTTTGACGGACCGATGTTCTCTGGCGACGGTCGGTGCGGATTCAGATGATTCGACTGCGGAGGGCTTTGGTGACCGCTGCGGATTTGGAGTGAACGTGCAATTTTTCGTAGATGCTGCGAACGTAGTCCCGCACGGTGTTGACGCTGATGTTGAGACGTTCAGCGGCTCCCTGATAGCTGTAGCCTTCGGAAAGCAACTTCAACAGCCGCGCTTCCTGTGGTGTGATCTGTTCTTCGATCTTTTCAGTTGGGCCAGTCTTCTGAAACAGTGTGACGAGTTTTCGCGCGATCTCCGGAGACATTGGAGCTCCGCCTCTATGCGCTTCGCTGATCGCCTCGAGTAACTTCGCGGGTGGTGTCTCTTTCAAGAGATATCCGGACGCACCGTTGCAAATAGATTCGAAAACTTTGTCCTGCTCGGCATAGACAGTGAGCATTAAGACTTCCATCGGAGGGAGCCTTTGTTTGAGCGGCTTGACGCCCTCCGACCCAGGCATGCCCGGCAAGTTGATGTCGAGCAGTAAAACATCAGGCACATCGCGGCTGATTGCTCTGAGCGCATCTTCAACAGTGCGGTATGTTCCTACGCAATGATACCCGGGTGTGCCGTTGATCAGCATACCTAGTCCTTCACGCGTTGGGCGGTCATCTTCGACGATTGCTACGCGAATCCGTCCGTCCGCCTGCTCTGCTTTTAAGCCCACAGCCACTCTTCGTATTGCGGCCTTTCTAGCGAAGTGATGTTCCAGCGCCGGATGTTAACTGGCTTCTTACGCTGCAAACAATAGCATGACTATGCTATGGCCTTCAGAGCGGTATGGTTAACTCCAGCCTTGTACCCCGACCGGGTGATGAGTGTATCAGCAAGCTACCCCCAAGCTGGGCTGCTCGGCCCCGCATATTATTCAAGCCGTGACCTTCGCTTCCGTTTGTGGAGGATGGTTCGATGGGCGCGAGTGTAAAACCTTTCCCATCGTCACTGATTTCTGCTCTAAGCTTGCGGTGCTCGATTGTGATGTTCAAGGAAACTGACCCACATCCAGAGTGGCGCGCAATGTTATTGATCGCTTCCTTGAAGATCAAAAACAAATGACGCCGCTGCTCCGGGTCGAGCTTTACGTTGTTCGGTTCTAACGGAACCCGAAAATCCCACCTGATGTGTTTGGCTTCGAGCACATCGGAGGCGAATTGCCGGACTCTGGAGACCAGGCTGCTGAGATCGTCGCGCCGCGGGTCGATGGCCCATACGATGTCTCTCATGGAACCCACCAGGCCGCGCGCGGAATCGGCTATCTCCGTCAGCATCGGAAGAGAATCCCGCTCGGTCGTGCCTATCTGCTGCCTGACGACTTCGCTCAAGATTGCCATGCGCGATAGGCTCGACCCTATATCGTCGTGGAGATCTGTGGCAATCCGCGTGCGCACTCGCTCAAGTTCGAGCAGTCGCGCGACACGGTAACGATATAGAGAATAGATCGCCAAACCGATAAGCAGAGCGGTCAGTGTCAAGGACCACCATCGCTGCCAAATTGGGGGGAGGATAGTGAAAGAAACAGTTGCAGGCTGTTGGCTGGGGATGCCCTCCGCGGTTAAGGCCCTTACTATGAAACGATAACGCCCGGGTGACAGACTCGCGTAATTGACTGTGCGCTGGTCTGTCGGCGGATTCCAATCACGGTCGGTACCCTCAAGCCTATATTGGTATTTCAGCGCGCGCTCACCATTGAAATCCAGTGCAACGTACTCAATTAGCAGACTATTGCGTGATGCAGAAAACACGAGATCCTGCACGGATTCCGCACCAGTTTCGGGCAGCGGGAGGTCCTCGCCGGCCGTTTGGACTCGACTGAGAAACACGGGTGCGGGACGGCTCACTGTGCGCTCAACGCGCGGGTCCAGCCGAGACACTCCAGTGATTGTGCCGACCCAGATCCGGCCTTCCTTGTCCTTGATGCAGTCGTGAACTTCATCGCCAGCGAGCCCATCCTCCGTGCTGAAGTGGCGCAGCGCTCCAGTAGAAACGTCGAGACGATCGAGCCCTTTGCCCGTTCCAAGATAGATTCGACCCAAGTCATCTTCGGCGATAGACCAGACCGTGCTGCTTGCCAGCCCATTTTCGCTCGAGTAATTCACGAAGCTCGGATGCTCGGCTGTGGGGTCCTTCGTGACCGAGACGCCCTTGTAGCGAAGACCTACCCAGAGCCAGCCGCGACTATCCAGGAACAGCGCGCGGGGGTCTGTTTCGGGCAAGCCTTCTGATGGCTGCAGAAGCTCGATTCGTCCCTGCACCAACTTCCCAAGAGTACCCCACTTGCCCAACCATAACGCTCCCGAACGGTCATTTACCCCGCACGTAATACTTGAAGAGGGCGAATTCTCTCCGGAGGATGATCTGTGGAAAAGGCCACCGTCCTCGGCCGGATTAAGATAGTAAAGACCGTGTTTCGCCAGGCTGGTCCATACGGCTCCTGCTGAATCTTCAAACACCCAGTAGACGCCAGTCTCGCGCAGGCCATCTTCGGTGCTGACCTTCATGCCATTGCCAAACTGGAGTTCGGGTCCGTTGAATCGGTACAAACCCTGCTCTGTGCCGATCCACCAGTCACCACGGCGATCCTGCAGCACACGAGTTCCAGCACTCCCGAAGGGAGGTCGTTGTGACCTGCGGATTGGTATAGCCCTGCTCTCTCGAATCTCCGCAACGCCCGCATGGGAAGTGCTCGCGTAGATGCGTCCTGTCCTGCTCTGCACTACTTTGGTTACATCGTGATCCGGCAGGCCCTCGGTCTCCTTGTAACTAACAATGAGTTCACCCGTTAGTTTGCAGATGCCGGCTCCCGCGGTGCCAACCCACAGGTTGCCGTCTCGGTCTTCGTGAAGCGCCATTATGATGTTATCGCTCAGGCCCTCAGCCTCTGTATAGAAGTTCTGCCTGCCATCCTTTTCCTTGATCAATCCGCGCTCTGTACCGATCCATAGCGCTCCTGTCAAATCAGCGGCTAGCGAATGAATACCCAACTCAAAACTTCCGGCGAGTGAGTGGAAAGGAGAAGAAGCAACCGACTTTGTGAGAAATGGCATACCCTGAACTCGGTCGAGAATCGCAAGCCGCTGCCAGGTCCCGCGGCTGGCGAAGTCTCCTGGCGTCATGAATTCAAATACATCGCGGCTATTAGCCACGAACAGCCTTCCTTCTCGATCCTCAGCAATACCCGCGATCGCAAACCGGCCGACCTGGTCGGCAGCACCATAGACACTAATACGTCCCTGGACGACCTCAATCAGTTCATTGACGATGCCAAACCAAAGCCTCCCCCGGCTGTCGGAAAAAGCAGTCATTCCCATAGCAACAGGCTCGTGAGGCACAACTACTTCGAATCGGAGATCCAGTCGTGAATCTCCCACCGAGCGGTAGAGTCCCGCGTCGGTTGCGCACCAAATGTTGTCATCCGAATCGATGGCGATTGCGTTAACACGATTTGACGCAGGGGTAGGCCCGACAAGGAAACTGCGGAACTTTTGCCTGGCCGGTTGCGCTGCGGCGGTCGCCTGGCCCAGGCGTGGTTGAGGTTCGTCCACCAGGCAGGCCACGCCAGCCCCGTTCGTGCCCACCCAGATACGTCCGCGCCCATCTTCGGCAACAACATTGACGAATGGATGTCCGAGCCCGTCGCGGACGCCATAGTTGGTAAATCGGTAGCCGTCGAACCGGCTTAACCCTTCGCGAGTGCCGATCCAGAGATAGCCCTTCTTGTCCTGATGAATGGAGTGCACCGAGCTGTGAGCCAGCCCTTCTGAAACACCGTAGCGGCGAATTGAAAGCTGCTGCGCGCGCGCTGACCCACCGGGGCGCAGCGTGACAGCGAAGCAGAGCGCCACGGCAAAGACTGGGCACATTCGGACATAACTTACGCAGCTTGGGCTCACAAACTTACCTGTATCAGGTCGCGCTACGGGCGGTTAGCACTACGTTCTTTTTCGCCGAGCACAGGGGCCGGAGGGGCACGAGATACACTCGCCCAAAGTCGGGGTAGACTGATTGCTGCATACTATATCAAGCCTGAGTGAGTCGATCATTTCACCGGCATCGAATTGGTGTTCTGGCAGGCTGAAGACAAGAGCTGGACACAATCATCCACTCCGCCCAGCGTCCTGATCACGATTATTCAAAGTCGTTCGGGTAGTGCTGTAAGACTTTGAAATGAATCGGAGCGACCGCTTCTTAGTATTCCCATATGCCCTTCGCTCCCGCAAATAGCTCTCTGAGTTACAGTCAGTTGATTTTACCTCTGTCCGGTGGTGATAGGTGAGGAGAGTTTGATGGGAAAACGGGAATACATTAACGTGAGAAAGGTGGCCCCTCTGTTGTCGCTGTCGAAGCGCAACGCTCTGTACTTGCCGAATGGACCAGCCTATGCAGTCTGTTCGCTTTGCCTGGAGGCGTCTTCCGACTGAATGAGCGAATCGATCAGTGCTCGTTCCTTGTCGATCAAAGTGCGCAACGACTCGCGAAAGATCCGCTCGGACAGAAACACGTCTTTGAGAAGCAGTCCGCGAAACTCCGCCGCTTCCCATTGAAGGACCGTCGAGTCTTCGACTACCCGGACTGAAGCCGAGCGCTGGATTCCGCACAGCACGGACAATTCACCCAGGATCGTGCTCGGTCCCGCATCGGTTAGAACCATGACTCTTCCGTGGCGTTCGACGTATACCTGCAGCTTGCCCTTGAGAACCAGAAGGACGAATGCCGGTCGATCGCCTTCCTTGAAAAGCACTTCTCCCGCGGAAGCCACCTTGATTTCACCGCAACTCAGTATCCTTTTGGCGCCGTCTGAAGTATACCCCTTGAATAGCGGCAGGCCCGTAATCACCTCGGCATATTCTTCATTCATCAGGGAAGCTCCTATCGTTACAGGCTATCAGGTTCCGTTTCTTTCACCTGGCTCGATGGCTCTGCAGAGGATTGTGTTTGGTCTGGCCCGTCGGGCGCTGGTTCACTGGCTTCCGTATTTAGTTCAGACGGATTCTGGTACGCGAATACAACATCCTCTTCGGATGACGGAATCATGCGCGACGCCAAACCTTCCAGCAGTAAGCGCACTCGACCCGGCCCCTCTTCCCGTAACGGTGAATCGTTCTCCCCATTGACCTGAGAATCGAGACGAGTCAATTGAGCTGTGGTATGTCGGCAAGATCCGCAAGCTATCAAGTGGGAAACCATTTGTGACGATCCTGCTTCCTCGAGTCGGCCCTCGACAAAAGCACAGACTGTATCCTCATCGGGGTGGACATCCAGCGCCTCGACTTCCGTGTAGGTCTTGAGACGATGATGGATCATGTATCGAATGGCCTTCGTCTCTTTTTTTGTGCTGTTTCGCTTCACCGTGTCCTTTACGAGGCGCCTTCAACTTGACGGTTTCCCGCCTCTCCTTTGCTGAAGCTCTTGTTCTCCGCATTTTCGAGATCAAGATCCACACCCTGACCAAAATCGTCAGTCGCAATGTCCAGGCAAATGTCGATCTCGGCCGGGTTCAAGCCATGCGTGTTCTTCAACTCGGATTGAAAACGGTCAGAAACCTTCTTATACACGTTATCCAACCAACGCATCACGGTCGATTCATGTACTCGGGTCGGAGAATTGCTCTGCCGTTTCGACCGTCGCTGGAACCAACGTCGAATTGAAGAGGTCGGTGCCTCAACAATGCGCGCGATCTCACGAAGCTTGAGGCCATCTACATGGTAATAGAGAAGCAATAGCGTCTCGTGAGCATCAAGGGTTGCCAGGGATTGACCCAGCGCCGCGATGGTCACCGAGCGGTAACGTTCTCGCGCTACTTTTTCCAACATTGAAGTTTCACTTCCGTGTGCCTCGGTGCGCCAACCCTGGCCCTCAGGCATTTCGTCACCACTATTTGACCACTCTTCCAGAGGGATTTCATCCTGTCGCTCCCGATACAAATCTACTGCAGCATGCGATATGACCACGCGCAACCAGCCACGCAACGTACCTCGTCCTGTATAGGTCCTGAACTTTGATTGACGAACGCCGTCCACGGTCTTCGTTCCGTAAAGCTCGACGTAGACAGAATCGATAACTTCGTTGGCGTCCATCCCTCTGCCAACAAGTTGATGTGCGAGGCGTTCAATAAACGACCGGTACTGCCGATCAAACTGCCACCAGGCTTGTTCATCACCGCGTGCGCAGGCGAGCGTGACGTATAAATCAAGATCTTGAAGCTCACTAATGAACTTACGGATCTCCTGGGCTGTTGGTATGTCGCCTTCCTTTGTGAAACCGACCAGATACTTATCGACAGCCCCTATGACAGCTTCTTTGAAATCTTCGCGCGACAAATCAAACTCTGGATACGCTTCCGCGCAGCGGGCATAGATCGCATCCAGGTCAGCAGCCCCCGCTGTTAGATTGTCGAGATACTCCGATTCAGACGAAGTGTTGACGAAACGAGTGCGATTGCTCAAAGTTAGCCTATTATATTGGCAAAGAGCTTTTTCGAACAATTATTAAAAGAACCCCAACTTGGGCCCAAGACGGTAAGCCCACGGGGTATAAAGCCAAACTTGATGGCGAGGTGGCGACCAAACGCGGGCAGCGGACGAGAAGACATCTTCCACAGCCGGCCATCAATTTTGGGACGCGCTAAGAGGAGCGGTTTTGCCTAACGTCCTCTTTTATGTCTCAGCCTCAACCAGGCATTCCGCCGGGCATGGCTCCACCGGGCATCCCCATTCCCTCAATTCGGGCTCCCGGAAGTCCCTTCTTAGCGCCACCATCGCCCCCACGTGTGCGCAGCAGGGAGGGGTCAATATTTTTCAGTTGATAAAGCGTCTTGTACAGACCTTCGCGTTCGATCAATTCGTCGTGCGTGCCCTGATCGACTACTCGCCCTTTATCAATTACCAGGATCCGGTCCGCGACGGCAGCTACAAAGTTGAGATCATGGCTAATTACCAGACACGTTCTCTCCCGCGCATACTCCCGAATTACCTGAATCAGGCGGTTACGCTGATCCGCGTCCAGATTCTCGGTCGGTTCGTCCAGCAGCAGCACCTCGGGCTTGCGCAATAAGCAGCGGGCCAGAGCGATCAAACGCTTCTGCCCACCGGATGGTATCTGGACGTCAACCACCGTCTCGTAACCCTTTGGCATTCTTTGGGGATCAACTATAACGTCGTGGATATGCGCCAACTTGCAGGCCTCTTCAATCTCCGCATTGGTCGCTTCATTTCTACCGAGTCTGACGTTCTCCCTGATCGTGTCTTTCAAGAAGAAGGGGAACTGCGAAAGCTTTGAAACCTGTTCGCGCAAGGAATTGAGCGTTGCATTGGAGATGTCCTTACCTTCAAGCAGAATCCGTCCCTGTTGCGGGTCAAGAAACCGCAAAATCAAGTTCATGATTGTAGACTTGCCGCAGCCGATCGGTCCGACGAATGCGATGGTCTCGCCTTCCTTGATCTCAAAAGAAACGCCGTTCAAGACCTTCTGCGTTGGCGAGTAACCGAAGTTGACGTTGTCAAAGGTGATGTCACCATGAACTTCACCCAGAGCTATGGCTCCCGGCTTCTCAACAACGGTTGGCTTTGTATCGAATAATTCGTAGGTGGAGACGATCCCTGGCACCAATGATTGATACATCGTGTAGGAGCTGATCAGTCTCTGCACGGGCGTAAACAAGTTCGGCGCCATCTGCATAAAGACGAGGGCGCTCGCAAATGTCAGTCCCCATTTTTGGCCTAGCAGAACGGCAAGCAGCAGGATGAGAGCGGTTGTCAACGAGATAAAGACCTGCGCGCCACTGTTGCTGAGACTCATCCAGGCGGTTGTACTCGCAGTGCTCTTGGCCGCATTCTTTGACGCTTCCCAGAATCGGGTATTTCTTTTCGGCTGTGCGTTGAAGACTTGAATGTCGGAAATGCCGTTTATGGTTTCCTCCAGTTCCGAGCCCAGCTCTCGAGCGCTCAGGTTGATTCCCATTGACCCCTGTTGCAATTTAGCGCTAGTGAAACGGAACATGAGAACAGTAAGAGGAGCCATGACGAACAGCACAAGCGTCATCTGCCAACTCAGCGCCAACAAATAGCTGACGACGATGATCAGTACAATCGCATCCACAACCGGAGTCAGCACCACTTGCGTAAGCAGTCGCTGGACTGCCGTGGTCTCTGAAAGCACACGCTGCATCAATGCCCCGGTCTGGCCGCCCATAAAGAAATCAAGCGACAGTGTTTGAATGTGCTCATATAGCTTTTGTCGGAATCCCGTCAGCAATCGTTGCTCTAAATTCGCATCCACCCACGCCCGAAAGATATCAAGGACGTTGCGCAGCACTATGGCGCAGGTCCAGATCACGAAGATGGTGGTGAAAGATAAAGGCGTAGCTAGCCAGTCTGTAATGAAGGGTATCGAAAACGAGGCCGCCTCCCCGGCATGTGGCGTCTTATCGTAGAAGGATCCGCTCAAGGTCCAGACAGTGTTCCAGTTGCCTGTTTTTGCGGCGTCGCCAAAGAGTTTAATGAGCGGTCCAAACGCGGCAGCCGCCACAAAGGGAAGCAAGAACATAATCAGCGAGAAAAACAGCGATAGCGCTACGAATGCCTTGTGCTCGCCGAGAAGTTTGAAAGCGCGTTTGAGGTAAGGGCGAGCGTTCATGCGGGGCATTTCCTTCATGCGGATCTTGCCGCTTGCCCCCTTGTCTCCGGGAATACCTTCAGGCCCAAGCGGCAAGGCTTCAGGCAAAGCGACATCAGGAGTCTGGCCTGCAGGCATTTCGATTGGTTGTCCGGAAGACCTCTCGTGGGACATGCCAGGGACCGGCATGCCAGGAATACGAGGCTTCGACATGGATTATTTTCCCTTCTGATCAGGACAGAGAAAAGCTGCGTAAACGGAGTGGCAATAATACAAACACAGCAGGCGGGTAAGAAACCAGTCTTTACCCGCTGCTGTGAATAGCCTGAATGATCGGGCCTAAGACAGATGTGATATCTGGGATCTCCAGGCACGCTCTGCTAAGACGCGATATCTGCGGTGTGCATTTAGCAGTAGCAATAGTAGTAATGCCACCAACATCCGTAGGCATTACAAAGAAGTTCACGACAAACGCAGACATCATTATAGGCCTGAACTTCACCCAGGCTCTCTGCATTTTCTACCCTTGTCGCGCTCATTGCACCGGTGCTCTTAGGGATCTCGCTGCCCGAGGCCTTTCGGCTTTCGGGAAACATCTGGGCTGCTTTCTCGCCCGTAACTGCATACTGTTGGAGTACGCTATCTGGGACATCATAAACGCTTACTTTATTGCCCTCGCCGGGCGTTGAGGTCAAAATCGCCATTGTTGTTCTCCTTAATGGAAGTGGATTGGTTAAGAGGAGATTGGATTCCTCAGGTTAAATCGAAGCGTCAGCCGCAATGAGGCCTTGGGGGCGTCACGTTTTGGCCCGCATGATCTGATGCCGCCAGCGGTAGCCATCTAGCTCGCTTCAATCGACGAATGTTCGAACCCTGTGTGCTATCACTTCGGATTCCAAAAGAGTCAGCGCGGATATTCGAGAAGACAATTGAACGCTGGATGCTCGCCGCTGGACGACGCTGGGCTTGAGTCGCCTCTGAAGTCCGTTTTCGCTCTTTTGTAAGACCTCTGAAGAACCAGGAAAAAGAGAGACCACCCTTGGGACGCGACTCAGAGGTGACTTTCACAGGATCATAGTATTGAAGCAAGCTCATCCTACCAGCGATGACGTGACGGGACAACCTTTTTTGCGGATCCCTGGCAATAGTTTTTCTACGCCGTCCGTTCCAGACACTGTTTCAAAGCTTTGTTAAACGTCATGTCGTCTTCGCCGGGGCCCGCGTAGCGTATTATCCCCTCGCGATCAATGAGCACTACGGTGGGCAGTCCATTTGCGCCGTAGATTCCTTGCAGTCGCTCATCTTCGGCGATCCCAACATGGAAATTCACGCCATGTTCCGTAACCATGCCAAGCATCAGTTGCCGTTCCGCGATCATCGATTCAGCAGGCCCGCGATAAGCCATGTAATGACGGGTAAGCGCAATGACTTCCAAACCCTGAGAACGCTCGGCCTCATGCAGCTTTTTCAGTTTCGGAAACATCTCCTGGCAGGGTTTACACCATGTAGCCCAGAACTCCAATAGTACGACTCGGCCACGGAAGTGAGCCAGGGACGCCGGCCCGCCCGTGATCCATTCTTTGACAGAAATTTCTGGGGCTCCCTGTCCGAGGAGACTCATCTGGGTTGAACGATCGCGCACCTGCAGGTAGCCGCTCGTTGCTGCGCGCTTTTGCGGCGGCGTGCCAGTGGCCTGCATGACTTGCGAAATTTTTTCGGCAAACGCTGACTCTTCCACGAGCATCCCGCACGCCTTTTGAACCTGACCGGTCAATTGGTAAACATCTGCGAGCCTCATTGCCAATTGAATCCGCGTTTGAAACTCTATTTCGTAGGGCGTCGCCCTTGCTTCAGCTAACGCTTGCTCCAACTGGGCTGTCGCTTCATCCAATTTTCCAGACTGACTTAACTCGAGCGCGCGGACCAGGAGTGCAGCTACGCGCTCCTGCGGTCTGGCCGATTCAGCCGAAACTTCTAGTTCAACATTCATCTTTTTGTTGCTCACTCTTTATTAATCCTTTTCTGCCACGAGTCTCGCAATGTCGCTTCCCTGCGTCTTGTGAGGTCTCCGGTAGCTGACTCGTAGACGGCATGAGTTTGGCATTATTGCGCTAATCATTCCCAACTGTGTACTGGGTCAAAGTCCAATGTCCAAAGTCCAATGTCAGTCAACGACACCATCCTTCAGTATTTGACTTTGGACTTTGGACTTTGGACTTTTGCTTAACCTCTTGATTCTGCCATGAACGTGGTAGGTGGGGAACGTTCCGTAACCTTTTGCCAGGGGGGTCTGACCAACGTAGTCACAGCTAAACTCTTCCACACATTGGGCGGCTGCGAGGGCAGCGAAGGCCTGGCTAGCGTAAACCTGCCCCGGGGGTGTAATGGGTTCGATCCGAGCCGCGCGACTTACGTGCGTCCCTGTAAAAGTCGGTTGCACTGTGACGGGATCAATCCCGGAGTAAACCGGGCCGGCATGAAGGGCGATTCGCAAGTTCAAGTCGGCCGGTAATCCCTTTTTGGCCCACTTCGTCGTGACTATCAAGTCGCACAACTCGAGCGAGAACTGACCTGCGTCGCGCACATTAGGAAAAACGAAATATAGGCCGTCGCCCCAGGTGTTCTTGACCACCGGTGGATAGCTGGATGTAGATATCAGATCGCCGATGGCGCCGAGAAAATGTCTTAGGAAAAGCGGAATCTGGCGCTCATTGAGTTTGCTGAAGTTGACGGCGTCGGCAAAGAGCATCGCCATCATGCGAGTTGTAAGTTCGCCGGATCGCGTTCGACCCTTTCGTTTCGCGGCTGCTCTGGTAGTCTTTGTCTCAGTCGAGTGAGGGAACTCTTGCTTCAGTATCCTGGCGAGATCGATCACGTCAGTTTCAAGACCCACATTGCGCCATTGTTGTATGACGCTTGCCGTGCCACCTGGTCCATCGCCTTCCTTGCGATCCCAAACCACTTGCGGAATTAGTTCAGTCTCAAGCTGTCGAGCTTTGATGCTCGCTAAACCATGCAGCAGCAGGTTGGCATACTCGTATGACGTGCTGCCTTCGTCCAGTTTCTGATCGGACGCAGTGATCACCTCGGCGGCCTGAATAAGCACCCGTTCAAACCGTTCGCGCCAATTCGCACCCGGGACAACTTCTACGCTGTCCTTTATGAATTGCTCCTGGCCAAATGGCAAAACGATATGCACTTCCCCGCCAAGCTCTAACAGTGTTTCCAGAAAAAGAATGTCTGAGCCGCAAGCCGCCGAAGCAAATCCAAGACCTACATCGAGCTTTTTAAGCCGTGAGCGAAGCGCGTCCCGCACGACAGATTCAAGTTGAGGAGGAAAGCGAGGAGTCGCGCGATTGCGTCCGTCTATCATATGACCACTGAAAACAACCACCCTGGGGATTCTAAAGCTTTGCTCGATGCGCTCTCTGTCGCGGCCAAGATGATCAAGGATAAGACGCGCATTTCGGCGTGTAGAACTCAACTCAACAAGATTTCCACGACCGATTTCGGCAGCCTGGGCATAACGGTCCTCAGCCTCCGACCATCGCCTCAAGATAAGAGCCGCCTCACCGAGCGTCGCGAGCGGCCAATACCGGTTGGGATCGTTTTCCGGCAGATCGGCCAGTACCTTTAGACACGCTTTCCTGACTTCCTGGGCCAGTGCGCTGGCTTGATCATTTTTCCCCAGCTGTAATCCAAGAGTGGCAGCGTTGATCCCGGCATAATAACCGCGGTGTAGCTCGTATGCTTCAGTGTAGAATTTGTGAGCCAGTCTTAACTGACGCCTCCGCTCGCCCGGAGTGACTGCCTGCGCCCAGAGATCTTTATGCGTTCGTGCAAGAATCCCAAGAGTTTCTTCGTCGAGATGTCCTTGCTCGCGCAATCGCATGAGTAGCGCGTTAGCTCGTAAAGTGGCGCCACTCCGCGCTAACGCAAGCGCCAACAACTGCTGTAAGCGGACATCTGTTGGCGAACTCCTGAGTCCCTCTGTCAGTACGTCGTAAGCCAACAGGGGCTCACCAAATTTCAGAACGCGTTGACCCAGATACCGGTAGATTTCCGGAGTGTTGGTCCACTCACCTGGTGTGCGCGCATGCCAAAACGCAAGCAGGGACGATAGATTGAGCGAGCCCATTTGATCGAGGAACTTCAGCGGAGTGGCGTTAGGCGCGCCAATACCGGTCATCCGGGTAGCCTGCTCGGAACGTACTAACTGATAGCCTATCTTTTGGATAACTTTTAGAGTCTCGACAGCCGTGTTCCGTTCATAGGCCTTTTCGCTTTCCGGGAGTCGTTCATAAGGAACCAGGCCAGGATGCTTTTTGCTTTTGTCATCGCGATACCGCCCGTAGCTCCAGCCTTCCAACAAGCGTTGTCGAGCCCAAACATCATGTGTGTTCTTAGCGAGCAGTTCGACCAAGTCTTGCAATTCGCTCGGCAGCGCGATGCGAGAGGTATCGATGGCTGACGGTTTAAAACTCGCAGTTGGCACGTGTGACTACCTCAAATTCGGAAGAATAGGTGTTAGCGATGGAACGTCGGCAAAAAAGACACAAATGAAATGCTGGCCCTCCTGGGCGAATAAGAATGCGTAGAGTTGGCCGGCGCGCTTAAGAAATGCACCGGAGCCATAATCATTTGGTGGGCGTCCGGACATCTGAGAGGCCGTTAAGAAGTTCCGCTCCGATGAATGTCCAATCCGTGCTGGCCTTGGTTGCCGCCGCTGGTCCAAGATCTACTACCAGGTGGCCCAGTGCGCGCCGAACGCGGACACGCTCTTCCGGCGGGCCTCCGCGCTTCTCGGCCCGCTCCAGCCAGCGCACACAAGCGTCAATCGCCCAGGGGTACCAGAGAAACCCAATCGACTCTTTTCCCACAGTCTCACGACCGGTGTGATCAGTCATGGGCGCCGAAAACTCTCCGCTACTTACAGGAAAGTTGAGATCGCGATCCACAGTTCTGATCAGTTGTAGCGGAATCTGTGTGAGTATCGGCGGTGGTAGTTCTATTCCAGCTTCAGCTTCAGCGCGAAGCAACTCAGCATAGATCTGCAGAGTCAAGCCATCATAAATCTGGTTTGCGCTTTCCGCCACACCGTGCCATCCCGGAGCCTTTCCTTCAACATCATCGTCAAATTTGTCTATCAGCCACTGTGCGGTTGCTCGCACGAGTTGGTCTCGGCGCTCCGTGCTTCCTTCCCACGGCAGACCCGCCTTGCGCGTTTCCAGGAGTGCGAGCAGGGCAAGCGCAGTAGTGTACGGATTGTGTTGATCAAGGTCCTTCTGCTGGGGGAACATGTTCCATCCCCCGTCTTCGATTGGTCTGTAAAGTTTCAAAACCTCCTGCGTGTAAATCAGACGCCCCTTGAATCGCTGTTGCTCTTCTTCGTTGAGCAGGCCCGGTCGCGCCAGCGCTGAAGCCAGCGCGGCGGCCGTCCAGAGCGCCGGCTCGGCGATGGTCTCCTCTCCTTTGTGAGACGGCCAACCAAACTTCACTCCATCTTTCTCGAGTGTTATCCCTGATGTGAACGGCAGGTCCAGGCCGGTTACAAAGGATCGTCCCTCTTCGTTGCTCACCTCAGGTGCTTTGAGAATTCCACATAAAGACTGTGAATGTGACCACAGCTCAATCGAGCGATCCTGCTTCGGATTAAGATTCGTCTGGATCCACCCGTCCGAATCTCTTCCCTTCTCCAGGGCGTCGACGAGAGTGCGACGGAGCGGGACCGCCTGCTCGCGAATCTCTTTCATACTATGTGCATGCCGCATCACAGAGAGGTCATTGCGATCCAACAACCGTTGGATAGCGTCGCGACCTGGGATGCCAAGCCCGGAATCCGCCAGGGCGAGATAACCGAAGACTGAAAACAATACCAGGAATGTCGTCAGACCCGCGTTACGCACCTGGCGCCGTAACTTTCTTCGCTTTTCGCGCTGTCTTAATTCGTCGTATCCGACATCGAGAACTCCGGAGAGCAGTTTTAACTTCGCATTTTGTCGGCCGTCTTTTCCTTTTCGCACGTCGGCCGCGATCGGCTCAGCTCTTTCACTAGAGACCTGGCCGCTGGCATTCACGCGAAACCGCACAGCCTCGGGAAAACACTCCTGCAATCCGTTTTGAGGATTGTCGCTGGCGTTAGGCTCTCCATCCACGATCAGGCAAAGAACGCGATCATCTCGACCCATCGCCTTGTAGGTTTTGATCTCTTCGTTGACCCATTTCGAGGCTGAGGATCTGGGCGAGCAGATGACTATCAGGTTACGCGATTCGCTCAAAGCGTTTCTGATCTTGCCGCCCAGGTCTGCTGCACCCGGCAGCTCATCGCGATCGCGGAACACGGGAAAGACGCGTTTGGGCAGTTCGCCATGCTTATCGGTATTGCGACCGACAAGGCTGCGAGGCACGGAGTAGGTTTCGAGTGATTCGTGTAACCACTTTGCCCACGATTCGTCGTGATGACTGTAGCTGATGAAGGCCCAGTACTTATAGCCCTGGTTCTCATTTGAAAGCTTTTCAGTGTCGCTCATTTTCCAATAAGACAAAGTGATACTGAGATACAAACCATCAGTGTTATTGCGCGAATCGCACTCAACTGTATAATGCCTCTTTCGTAATTGCCTCTTTGCAAGCGCCCTTGTTGAGACTACGGCTGTGCTCTTAGTGGCTACAGAGCATCTACAATATTTACTCCAGGCCCCCGGGTGCGCTTCAAGTTCGACAAAACTATAACTGCTCACGCCCGAGAAGAATACTATGAGTGAAGAAAGTTTTGACGCTGGGTACGACGAGTTCTCACAAGACACTTATACGACTGACTCCGCCGGGCCATTTGCAGCCCAATTGCGGGAAGTCATCGATGCCATCGATGTTTCAGATTCACTGACCACGCCGCTCAAACGTGCTATTGAGGACCTCTTGCAACTTGCGGCTAAAACAGTTGGCTCAGAGGAAGCGTCGGTGTTAGTGCGCGACGGGAGTGAAGGAGGCTTGAAATTCTTGACAGCGATCAGTGATGTCAAAGAAGAGTTGCTCAAGCTTCACATACCGCCCGGCAAAGGGATCGCCGGGCTGGTTTTTTCGAGCGGCCAGCCAATGGCCGTGTCTGACGTGTCCACCGAAGGATCATTCTGGTCTGAGGCTGACAAAAAGACCGGCTTTAAGACGATCACGCTGCTGGCAACACCGTTGCGAACGGGCAATGAAATAGTGGGTGTGTTGGAGTTCGTGAATCGCACGGGCGAACCTCCCTATCCACCCTTCACACCGGAAGAGATGGACCATGCGGCTTACTTTGCTGACGCAGTCGCCCGGATAGTTGACGCCCACGAAATTGCGGAACTAGTTGAATCTATTTTCGATCGCTCCATTAAGACAGTTATTTCCGGGATAGAAGGAAGCCAGGAGTCTGCAGACGATCTGCGTGAGTGGGTGAATAGTATTGTCACAGCTCCCGAACACCGAGACATGGGGATGTTCTGGATCTCGCTGCGACAGATTTTTAACAAAGGTGAAGCGGAGCGTGAATTGTGTCGGGATCTGCTGGAGACTTTCGCCCGTTTCACGGAAAAGCGCTCGGCGGCGAACACGAGTTACGGATTTTGATTCGTAATTTCGAGCTGAGGAGATGTGCAGATGCCGCAGTCTGATGTTGCCCTTAATGCTGGTAGTGCCCTCCCTGACCTGTGGACCGCTATCCGAGAAGACACGAACTGGGAGCGCTGCACCGGGCAGGGTGTCCGCGTTGCCATTGTCGACAGCGGCATCGACACTGAGCACCCTGATCTGAAAGGAAAAGTGAGAGAATCAGTCGAGGCGGTGGCGGAGGATGGCAAAATCAACTTCCATCCTTCTACCTCAGGCGATCAAGCAGGGCACGGCACGGCTTGCGCCGGTATCATCACCAGTATTGCTCCCAACGCCGAGCTCTACAGCGTTAAAGTGCTCGGACCGAATGCTTCCGGCTCAGGCGATATGTTCCTTGTCGGACTCGACTATGCCATAAAACAGAAGTTTCAGGTCATTAACCTTTCTTTAGGGACGACCAAGCGGGATTATTTTGGACCGCTGCATGACCTGCTGGATCGGGCGTACCACGCAGGTTGCATTGTTGTGGCGGCAGCAAACAATCTGCCCTACCCTAGTTACCCTTCAATCTTTTCCTCATCGGTAGTCTCAGTAGTCAAAAGAGCCGGTGGCGACCCGTTCAATTTTGGTTACCGCTACGGGCATGTCATCGAGCTGGTCGCGCCCGGGGTTGATGTGAAAACAACCTGGCCCGGCGGTGGTTATCGACAGTTAACCGGGAATAGTTTTGCGTGTCCCTACGTTGTCGGAATCATTGCGCTGCTGATGGAAAGGTATCCGAATCTAACACCGTTCCAGGTCAAGACGATTCTTTACGCTATAGCGAAGAGCAACCAGCAAAAATCGGCAGCGGCAACGGCTGCGCGCGATACTGCAGATAAGGCGTAAGTCTGTCATTCTCTATTGGCATGAATGATCGACAGCATGAAGCGCGCGTCAAAGTCGGCGAAGGCCACGTGACTTAGAAGCTGGAATCGACTGCTGCGAGTCACAGACGTTCGCGCGCGGATGGCCAAGACAAAAGAGCTGCTTCAGACTCTCAATCTGAAGCCGCTGTTGTTCGAGTTGCGTTTGCTGTCGCGTGATCTGCTGCTGTTGCTTTTCTATTTGGTCTTGCTGTTCGCGGACGGCGTTGACCAGGACTACGCTGATGCGGTCGTACTTGACGCCTTCGACTTGCCCTTTGTTGTAAGTGACCAGCAGCGGATCAACCTTTTCGACATCTTCCGCTCCGAAGCCTACGTCGCGCATCCCGCCTTGTATCCAAGTGAAGGTAATTGGACGCAGACGATTGACAATATCGAGTCCGTTTTGTATTGCGTCCCGGCGTTGATAAAGTCGCTCGCCCGGACAATGTCAGCCATGAGTGTGCCGCCGACTGTGCCGTTACCATTGATGTTGAAGTTTGCGTTTCCTGATTGTTGGCTGTTCCGATTCTGGATGTAACTACCGTCGCCTGACGGAAGGTTGGCGCTCAAATTACCGCTAATGTTGAGATTGCCCGGCACCTGCACGGTTACGGCGTTTGTTCCCAGCACCATCGTGTTGCTGGCGCTTACTTGAGCGTTCGCGCCGACGGCGGTAGCGTTGGTCAAATTCGCCGTTGATGTATCTGCGCCGCTCCCGATAAAGGTGTTGTTGCTGCCTGTTGTGATGTTGAAACCCGCCGCAGATCCAACCAGGGTATTCCCTTGCCCTGAGGTGTTGTTATAACCCGCAGCGTTTCCGAAGAAGGCGTTATCGCTGGCGGTATTATTTTGACCGGCGGATGTGCCGAAGAAGGCATTGTCTTGTCCGGTCTGGTTCTTGAAGCCCGTGTTGCTGCCGAAGAAGGAATTATTGCTTCCGCTCATGTTGATGAGGCCCGAATTTCGTCCGAAGAAGGCGTTATTATCACCGCTATTAAATAAACCAGCGCTCGAACCTGCAAAGGTGTTCGTTCCGGGAATGCTCAACACACGAGTGCCGCCGATGTTGTATTGCGCGAACGTGTTGACTGTGCCTATCGCCGAAAGCGTCCCACCGACCGTGCCGTTGCCGGAGATGTTGAAGTTGCTCGTGGCTTGTTGACTGGTTGAATTCTGGATGTAGTTCGTGCTGCCAGATGTCGGCGGACGTGCATCTGTCAGGCGCGTGTCCGTCGTCAACACGTATTGATTGGCAGCTACGCCGCCCAGTTGATTCGCATTCGTCGCGACATCAGCAACATCCGCCGAAAGACTGTGAAACGCATAAGGCGATGACGTTATCAGCTGGCGCGGAGAGAGAGTCGTGAACGGATTTGGACTGCCCGCCGGACGCACGCCAATCTCAAGAAAACGATCTGGCCCACCGAACGCCCCAGCCGCGAAATCCAACTGCACCGTGAAGACCCCGCCCGATACCGGGACATCCGTGCGTGTGCGCATTCCAATCTGCGCGCCGCCCGTCAGAGCGTCATAGAGTTTGAACTGCAAATCGTAATTGCCGTTTGCCGGATTGCCGCCGTCGTTGAGCTTGCCTTGATAAGTGAACGCACCAGTCTGCGCGAGCACGGTTTGTGTAGCGCACGCCAGAACCAATGTACACAGTAGAATTGTGCAAAGTTGAATTGATCGCTGACTCATGGGCTTTCCCTCTCAGTGGCAGACGTTCGCGCGCGGATGTCCGAGACAAAGGAGCTGCTTCAGACTCTGTATCTGAAGCCGCTGTTGTTCGACTTGATTGCGCTGTCGGTCGAGTTGCGTTTGCTGTTGCTTGATCTGCTGCTGTTGCTTTCCTATTTGGTTTTGCTGTTCGCGAATGGCGTTGACCAGAACGACGTTGAGACGATCATACTTGACACCTTCGACTTGTCCTTGCTTGTTGTAGGTGACCAGCAGCGGATCGATCTTCTCGACGTCTTCTGCGCCGAAACCCAAGTCGCGCATTCCGCCCTCTTTCCAGGTGAAGCTGATGGGGCGCAAACGATTAACGATGTCGAGTCCGTTGTGATATGCCGCGAGATTGGTTTTGTAGCGCAAAGAGGAGGATGAGCAATCGCCGACGCGGTCGAAAGCATTGCGACAAAGCTGGGTCATTCCGGAGGCGGCGAGATTGGGAAGGGTGAGAAAGCCAGGAATACGAACGAAGTCACTTCCGTCAGCCCTGCCCAGCACTATCGTGTTGCTGCTGTTGACGACTGCGCCTGCGCCGATGGCTGTTGCGAAGTTGAGGTTGTTGGTGCCGACATCTGCGTTTGCACCGATGATGGTGTTGTTGTCACCGGATATATTGGCTAAGCCAGCTTCAATTCCTACAGAAACATTGGCAGTTCCCGTGGTGTTCGCTGCACCGGCACTGCGGCCGAAGAACGAGTTATTATTTCCGGTGGTGGTTGAACCGCCGGCGGTCACTCCGAAGAATGAGTTGTCATTTGCAGTCGTATTGTGGTCTCCCGCGCCGGCTCCGAAGAATGAGTTGGTTGATCCCGTTGTATTCGCAAAACCAGCCTGCTCGCCGAAGAATGAGTTGTCACTTGCGGTGGTGTTGCGATTTCCAGCTTCGTCTCCGAAGAAAGCGTTGCTTGTTCCCGTTGTGTTCTCTGACCCGGTCGCCTGACCAAAGAATGAGTTGAAGCCACCCGTGGTATTTCGGGCACCGGCACTGCTGCCGAAGAATGAGTTGGCATTGCCGGTCGTATTTGCTTGTCCCGACGAGGCCCCGACGAATGCGTTAAAACTGCCTGTGAGAAAGTTGTTGTCCGTTATGTTGTTCTGACCCGCAAAGGCGCCGAAGAATGCGTTTCGAAAGCCGGTTGTGTTTGCTTGTCCCGCAAGGCTGCCAACGAAGGTATTGAGACTGGCTGCGTCGTTGTCGCCTCCCAGGTTATTTAATCCCGCGCCGTTGCCAACGAACGTGTTGTCGTGTCCCGTCGTGTTCCTAAAGCCCGCACCCTGTCCGAAGAACGAGTTGTTGATTGCCGTCGTGTTTGCCGCGCCTGCGTTGTAGCCAAAGAAAGAATTGGCGAAACCAGTCGTGTTCGCTTTTCCGGTGAAAGTTCCGAAGAAGGCGTTGAGGCTGGCTGTATTCGCCAGGCCTGATTGATAGCCAAAGAAGGAATTGCCACTCGCGGTTGTATTGGCCAAGCCAGCGGAATCACCGAAAAATGAATTCCCACTTCCGGCGGAGTTCTGATTGCCACTCAGATAGCCGAAGAAAGAATTGCTGCTACCTGTGTCGTTCACCGGGCCGGATGCGGTCCCGAAAAACGAGTTGCCTTCGCCAGTCGTATTACTGAAACCGGCATTTGTTCCGAAAAAGGAATTGAAGCGACCCGTCGCGTTTGCATTCCCGGTGCCGACTCCCGCAAATGTGTTACTCGTTCCCGCCACGCTCAAGACGCGATTGCCGCCAATGTTGTACTGCGTTGCGGTATTGATTCCGCCCGTTGCCGAAAGCGTACCGATTGTGCCGTTGCCGCTGATGTTGAAGTTGGCGCCGGTCTGTGGCGAGTTAGTATTTTGAATGTAGTTTGAACTACCCGCCGTGGGCGTTCTCGCATCCGTTAAGCGCGAATCATTCGTCTGCACATATTGATTTGCCGGAACACCCGCCAGTTGATTGGCATTCGTCGCCGCGTCGGCAAAATCCGCCGAAAGACTGTGAAACGCATAAGGCGATGAAGTGATTGGCTGGCGCGGAGAGAGAGTAGTGAACGCGTTTGGACTGCCCGCCGGACGCACGCCAATCTCAAGAAACCGATCTGGCCCACCGAACGCCCCAACCGCGAAATCCAACTGCACCGTGAAGACCCCGCCCGTCACCGGGACATCCGGGCGTGTGCGCACTCCAATCTGCGTGCCGCCCGTCAGAGCGTCATAGAGTTTGAACTGCAAATCGTAATTGCCGTTTGCCGGATTGCCGCCGTCGTTGAGCTTGCCTTGATAAGTGAACGCACCAGTCTGCGCGAGCACGACGCTGCTCGCGCTCATCAAGAGTAGTGTGATGAGCAAGAGAAACTTGCGTCTCGATCTGTTCAGAAGGGTTTGTCGTTTCATGGTAGTTCCTTATCTTCAACTCCGTGTCTTGCTCTCATCATTTGTTCTTAGGCTGACCGTGGCCGCTGCGTTTCAGCCGTGTCAACGCCGCGAAAGCCGTTGCGCTTTTCAGAGTAAGTGTCCTCCAACACCCCTTCAGCCACCCCCTGGTTTTTCCCGCGCGGCGCTCCGCCACCACTGGCGCGGAGATAGGGCGGCGTGATCTGCGGACGATCGTTTGCTGGTGGCTTTCAATCACCACTGTCGTTTTCGTCTTTTCTATCATCGCGGATTGACTGTGTCCGACAAACTTCAGTTTGTCGCTGACCCCCAGGTTGACCCGACTTGTCAGGACGACAAACTGAAGTTTGTCGGACCTTTCTTCTAATCGTTGGACGACTATGGGCTCTCTGTTAGAATCGACCACTGATACTTGCGCCTCGTTTGCATCGCCCGAACGCCGCGCATCTTGCGCGGGCGGCTCGCTGAAAGTCCTAAAGCAACGCCGAATTCTTTCCGAATTCTTCCGAATTGCCGTGATGTCGGAGCAAAATCACCAGGTTTATGGATTTGATAACTTCCGGCTCGATGTGCCGAACCGGAAACTACTTCGCGACGGCAGACCTGTGTTCTTACAGGCAAAGGCTTTCGACATGCTGGTGGTATTGATGGAGAACGGCGGACGGCTGGTAGGAAAGGATGAACTGTTCCGTACCGTTTGGCCCAATCAGATCGTGGAAGAGTCAAACCTGACAGTTCAGGTATCGGCGATACGAAGGGCGCTCGGCGAAGGTAAGGACAATCCGCACTACATCATCACAGTGCCGGGACACGGTTACCGCTTCACCAAAGCCGTACTGCGCCTCAATGAAGAGGAAGAGGAGTTGGTGATCGAGCACCACTCTCACTCGTGCATCGTTATCGAAACGGAAACAGAGACGGACGCTGAGCAAGGAATCGCCAACCCACCGTACTTTTTCGCCGGCGACAACGACACGAACGTCTTCGCAGGTCAATCAACTGCCACCCCCGGCACACGAGACATCTCTGCCTTTAGGCCGACTGTTGCGTTGCCGCCGAGGGCGCAGACGTGGCGTCGCCGACGGTGGCTCGGCGCTGGAATCGGCACGCTAGCGGTGTTCGCGTCGGCGTTCGTCTTGTATCGCTACCTGCAACGTACGCCGCCTGTGGCTCCCTTTCAACAGATCACGCTCAAGCGACTGACAAGCAACGGCAAGGCGGTAAACGGTGCGTTGTCGCCTGACGGTAAGCTATTTGCTTTTGTCCTGGGAACGATCGGTAACCCAAGAAGCCTTTGGCTGGGTCATGTCAACGGAGGAGAGCCAATAGCCCTGCGTCCGCTGGCCGCTGTTGATTATCCCACTCTGAAATTCTCTCCCGACAGCAACAGCCTGTACTACGTGATCACTGGCGAAGAATATCAGCAGGCGTCGCTCTTTCGCGTGCCCGTGTTCGGGGGCCCGCCGGAAAAGCTGCGCGAAAATATAGCCGGCGAGATTACTTTCGCGCCCGACATGAAGCAGTTTGCTTTCGTGCGCATCGATGAAGCAAAGAGGACTTCAACCCTGGTGATAGCCAACATCGATGGCTCGGCTGAACGCGAACTCGTCACGCGCTCGTTGAATTATCGTTTCCTGGTCGGCACTCCCGGTTGGTCGCCGGACGGAAAAACGATCGCCGTTGGCGCCGTCAGCGAAGATAATCGCGCACCGGGTCGCGAAATCCTGCTGGTGACAGTCACGGATGGACAACTCAAGCAGCTCACCAGAGAAAACTATGGGCAGGTGCTAAAGGTGTCGTGGCTTAATGATCGCGAATTGCTCATTGTCGCGGTCGAGCACACCTTGAGAGATGCGCAAATCTGGCACGTTTCGCTTCCGGGTGGCGAAGTCCGGCACATCACCTCTGATCTCTACAGCTATAACTCCCCGCTCGATCTGTCTGCGGATGGCGACAGTCTGCTGGCGATCGAGGCTGAGACATTGACAAACATCTGGGTTGCGCCCGCCGGTAGACTTGATCAGGCCAAAAGAATCACCTTTGGGACAATCGGCAGAAGAGAGGGCCGCAACGGCCTGGAGTGGACGTCCACAGGTCACTTAATTTATTCAGCGACGGAAGACAATAGCCGGACGCTATGGACGATGGAGGCTGACGGCAGCAAACAAAAGCAACTAACACCCGCCGGTTACGTGGATGAACATCCAACTGCGACCGCGGACGGACGCTTCATAGTCTTTCAATCAAACCGCAGTGGCAATAATGAAGTCTGGCGCATGAACGCCGACGGCAGCGGTTTGGTGCAAGTAACCAACGGCGGCAACAATGAACAGCCGAGCGTCTCACCGGATGGGAAGTGGGTCGTTTACGTTTCGAACCAAGTGCACTCGGGCGAGAGGCTGGGCACGCTCTGGCGTGTCGCGCTCGAAGGCGGTGCGCCCCTACGCATCTCCGATGGGCCTGCCGCCTGGCCGCGCGTGTCGCCTGACGGACAACTGATCGCCTGTGAGTATTCGACTCAGACCGGCTCACCGCACACGAAACTCGCTCTCATCCCGATCGCCGGTGGCCAGCCGCTCAAGCTGTTTGACCTGCCGCCCTGGGTAACTTTCAGGTACGGACTGCGCTGGACACCAGACGGCGCAGCTGTCGCTTACCGCGATTGGGTAAACGGCATTTGGCGTCAACCCATAGAGGGTGGCGCGCCGCAAAGGCTGCCCGGCTTGCCGGAAGAAAAACTGTTTGCCTACGACTGGTCGCCCGACGGCAAACAGTTCGCCTTCACACGTGGCACGGAAATAAGTGATGTAGTCCTAATGCGCAATTTCAGATGATTGCTGTCTTTGAATCCACAAATTCAGCGACGGTCCCAAGACTTTGAGTTGCGTTTTAGAATTGCCGATGACTACTTCAGTACCTTAACCCAAATCACATTCTGTTGAGGAGGTTTTGCTAATGGATCGCCGCACTTTCCTGGAGGCATCGACGCTTCTCGCTGTAGGACCCTTGTTCAAGCAGATTCCCCTTGGCAATACCGAAGCCCGCGAAGCGTCGAATCTCGGCGTTGCTAATCAGCCGATGATCGGAATTCAGGTAGGCGCGGTGTCGTTCACTGATGAAGGCACAGATAAAGTGCTCGACGGGTTCCAGGAGATGGCTGGCATTAACACGATTTTCATAGCCACGTTCACTTACGGCCGTGGCATCGCCGGGCGTCAAATCCGAGGCAGCGCGCTGCCGGACCATGGCAAACAGGAGTACGACGATAACTTTCGCGGCGGAAACTTCGCGACTCCGCATCCACAGTACTACCACGACACGGCGATCGCGGCCGAAAAGGCGCCTGACCATCCTGGCTACGACGTCATTGCAGACGTTCTGCCTGCAGCCCACCGCCGCGGTTTGAAAGTAATCTGCTGGTTCGAGGACGTGTTTCGTCGCGACGTCCCGGGGTTTGACAAGGCGGTGGAGATCGACAGTCACGGGCGGCCAACAGCAGTTGCTTGCCTGAGAAATCCGAACACGCGAAATTTCTGGCTGGGGCTCGTGGAAGACTACTTGCGATCTTACGACATAGACGGACTAATGTGGGGCAGCGAGCGGCAGGGGCCGCTCGACAATGCACTTGCTGCCAGCCACGGCGGCGAGGCCGCTGAGCGCACGATCGCCTGCTTCTGTCCCTACTGTTTGGCGGCGGCTCGCAAAGAAGGGATCAACGCCGATCGCGCGCGCGAAGGTTTTCTCGAGCTCGAGCGCTGGACCGCAGCGCTGCGTAGCGGCCAGCGGCCAACAGACGGCGCTTTCGTGACCTTCTGGCGTCTGCTCCTCAAATATCCGGAACTACTGGCCTGGGAGCGTCTATGGAACGACGGACTCAATGATACATATCGCGCCATGTACGCCCGCGCCCATAGCATCACGCTCGCGAAAGGCATGGGCTGGCACATCTGGCACAACAACTCGTTCTCACCGTTCTATCGAGCCGAGCAGGACTACGCTGAGTACAGTAAGTACTCTGACTTTCTAAAAGTGGTGATGTACAACAACTGCGGAGGTCCGAGGCTGGCGCAGTATGTGCGGAACGTTCACGCAACGCTTTTCGCAGACCTGACGCCGGAGCAAGTGATTGACTTCACTTACGACGTTCAGCAGTATCGCGAACAGCCCCTCGATCGCATTTCGAAAGAGGGGCTATCGGCTGATTATGTATTGCGTGAGACGAAGCGCGCCGTTGCCGGCGTTGCTTCGCACGTGAAGATCTGGCCGGGCATCGACATCGACATCCCGACGGCGGCAAGTGATAAGAAGACGCAGCCCGAAGACGTATATCGATCGGTGAGAGCCGCATTGCAAGGCGGGGCCCACGGCGTGCTGCTTTCGCGGAAATACTCAGAGATGAAACTCGAAAACATTCGCGCTGCTGGCCGCGCCATCCGTGAACTCAAGACGGCATAAGTAGAAGCTGGAATGTCTCTCTAGAAGCAGAAAACGGGCAGGAAGACCGGCTGCCAACGCCAGTCCCCTGCCCATTACCAGCAACTCAATGAGCAAAAGTTCTATGCCACAGCCGCTGCGGCAGTCTTGTCCAGGATCTTAGCCGCGCGATCAGCCTCCGCGACGCCGAAGATCAACAAAGGCGTGTTCGCGCTGGGGTCGAGCCCGCAGTACGCGTGGTCGATGTTGATGTTGGCTTCGCCGAGTTGTGAAGCCGCACGGGCCAGTGCACCTGGCCGGCTTGGAAATTTGGCTTGAGCAACTTCCGTCTCTTTGTAGGGAAGTTTCTGCTTATCCAGAACCGATTTGGCGGTTGTTGGATTGTCCACTACGAAGCGAACCAGGCTCTTTCCCTCAAAGGGCATCGACTGGAACGCCAGAATGTTGACTCCGCGATCAGCTAGCGCTTGGCAGATCTTTCCGAGCGTACCTGGCTGATCCTGCATGCTAAGGGAAAACTCCCTCGTTGTTGGCATTATTACCTCCTTTTGGTTGGAGGTTCCGAGGAACCGACGGGCGTTCCTGCGAAACCAAAGAGGTCGGGTTTCAAGTTAAACGATTTAAAAAATATACACCTGCCTCCTTCGTGTTTCAACCGCCCACGCAAACGCCGAAACGAAAGGGGATGAGTGATTGTGCAATGAGTCGTCCAGCGGCAGCGATCTATTAGAAACTTCATCAGCCCACAACCTGAACTGAATCAAGTCTGTCGTTTGCGATCACTGCGTGCGTGTATGCAAGGCAAGCGCGAATATCGTCTGGTTCGAGATCAGGATAGTCTGCAAGAATTGGCTCTGGTGTCTCTGCCTGAGCGAGCAGGCTCAAGATGAGCTCAACCGAGATGCGCATCCCGCGAACGATTGGTTTCCGCCGAAGATGTCAGGATTTGCGGTGATGGCTATCCAGACGACTATCCAAGACATCCTGAGTTAGATAAAATCTCGGCAGGTGATCACAAGAAAGGAGTATTGGACATGTCAGCAACCCCAACTCAACAGCAGCGCAAATCTGTTGACTGCAGAGAGTATCCCAGTGAGAAGAATTGCTCCCTGAAAATATCCGGAACTGAGGATGAAGTGCTCGACGCGGCAGTTCAACATGCTGTTTCTGCACATGGGCACGAGAATGCCGCTGGGCTGAGAGAGGAACTCCGGCAATTGCTTAAGGATGAATAACGGTAATCTGGTACTGTGAAGAGGGTTTACGGCACTATGAAAGTACTCTGTCTGCTGATCTTTCTTGCGTTGCCGTTGGCCTCGACCGCACAAAAGGCTTCACCGCCGGTAACGCCGGATCTGCTCATCATCGCCTATAAGTTAGGCCCTATTGTGCGGATCGACATCAGCAGTTCCGGCGCTTTCGCTCAGTTGGAGGGGCAGTCTTACGTGTCCGAAGTCAACCCGCCCGGCTACGAGTGGCAGGCTAAGGCCGAATCAAAGTTCGAAACACGGGAACCAAGAGCATCAAGAGCGTTGATTGCGAGTTGCTCTCAACAGTAAACGTCGGCGCGGCGATTACGATCAGGACGCTGCACATACATTTCAAGAGGGCGATCCCAGCGGGCGATACGGTAAAAGTCAGCCGCATGATTAGGGGTGATGAACTGAAAGCTTGGAGCCGACGCCGAAAAGAACGGCTATTGCAGGTTCGGGCTAGTATCAGACGTATTGAGTACGCCGACGGGTCGGTCTGGGACAGAGGCCCGTTGAGACTCCCGCTGGGGAATCGACATCGAATCGATCAGAAGGCGTCAAGTGATCGGGGCCACCCAAGGCGCGGTTAAAGCGGACTCGGTTGAAGCTTGGGTTAATGTTTATTTTGGAACTGGAGGTTGCGTGAATCGCTCGCCGCTGAGGCGCTTTGACCAAGTTATGTCTTCGCAGATACCGAAGCGAAAGTTTATAGCGGCGGACCTCACGCCGGGTAAAAAATACCGTTTGGTTGCAGCGTTCGTAGACTACGACGGCATACCTCATCCCATTGGCGAGAGCTGGCGCTTCTTGGCGAAGAATTTTCTGCCCTATGATGATGGATTGACGCTTTACGTCGAACGAGACGGGACAGAAGTGCCGTTCCGACTGCAGTGGCGTGCAGAAACTCAAGGACGTATCATCGACCATTTTTCCGACCTCGTTGAGGAGCTATGAGCTTAACAAGGCACCGCACATTCGGAATCGAGCCGCGCCAAAACCACAAGTCGGACCGCTCATTTCTCGGGTTAACATAACTGCTAAGACCTCACATTATCCAACGTCTTGCGTCCAGGACAGGGCGAAATTGGTACACTGCTAAGGATGCTTTGTACCGATTAACGGTCGTTAGGTGAGAGAAACCCCAATCTTGGGAGGGTCCGCAAACAGTCGGATCTCGGAACAGGTCTTGCTCCCGATACTGCTCGCTCGTTTACATCCATTTGCCCTTGCAGGACCGCGTTGGTCCTGAAACACATCCCTCGAATGTCATCTCCGGTTTCTCGGAGAAGCGCTTCGCCGGCATATTTCAGTTCCGACCGATGAACTATCAAGGAGTTCTAAGAGATGTATTCACGAACGAGGTATCGCGCACTTGCTATTGTTGTGATGGTCCTAAGTCTGGCGGTTTCGCCACTCGGACTCGCCGAACATAAATCGAAGGGACAAAGTAAACATTCGATTCTTCCGCGGGGTACGCCAGTACTCTGGCAAGCGCCATCAGATTTAGCGACGCGCGATCTTTATTGGGGTCAGGGCGGAGAGGCTATGCAGCCCGATTTGCGAAGAGTCACGCTGATCAAAAAAGAGACTGGAGGCTATTCGACAAAGTACCGAGTCAAGGACGCCTCCGGTCATGAGTGGGTCGCAAAGTTGGGAAAGGAAGCGCAGTCCGAAACCGCAGCCACGCGCCTGATGTGGGCCGTCGGGTACACCTCAGATGTTAATTATCTCATTCCCAGCGTCCGCATTGAAGGACTCGACAAAACTCTCAAGAATGTAAGATTCAGCGCGAGGCCAGAAGGAGTGAAGAGAATAGATGGATGGCAATGGGCTGATAACCCATTTATCGGCAAACCCGAGTTTAAGGGACTCAAAGTTATGATGGTCCTACTCAACAACTGGGACATCAAGGATTCGAACAATAAAATCCTGGTCCTACATAACGATCGTGGCAAGACTGAGCTCAGATACTTTGTTGCCGATCTTGGCGCTACTTTTGGGAAGGTATACGGAATTCCAAAGATCTTCCGGATTTTTATATTTAAGCCGGACCGGAACAATCCAAACGCCTATGCGAAGACCCACATGATCGATAAGGTAAAAGATGGACAGCTTCGTTTTCACTACTCGGGCAAGAGGAGCAACTTGTTCAAGGATATTAGTGTCGAGGATGCTGAATGGATAGCCGGTCGGTTATCGCAACTCAGCGACCGGCAAATTGAAGACGCCTTCCGTGCTGCAAACTACAGACCTGAAGAAATTCGTAAATTGACACAAGGACTGCACGAGCGGATTAAGGAGCTTGTCGAACTGCCAAATGTATTAGCAGCCAAAAAATGAGAATCGCCCCTCTGTTTAGCTCTAAAGTATAAGGCAGCCTCTTCAGGTAATAAGGAATCGTGGAACGCAAGTTAGACTCGCCCGGTCCGCAACCCAAGAGCGCCATTGTAGTAGGTTCGACTATTGCTAATTAGGTTGAGGATTGTTACCCACTAAAAGCATTGCATTGTTCGCCCAAGCTAGTCGGCAGGCCGGTCTTGCCAGCCCAAGCCGATGCAGGTTTCAATCCGCTTTGATCGCGAAGGTCTGCCTCACGATATAACGAAATATTCACACTTTCCGGAAAGTTTCAAGTTCATAATCTCCAGTTCGAGCAGTGACCGGATTGCTGATGATTTCATGCACCGGATTCATGACTGCCTCACGCCCGACTGCGTTCGTTGACGCTGGAGGAGGTCAGCGCACATTTGGTGTCTTTGCCGAGGATTACCTGCGGCCCGAGTGCTGGGTCTTCACTTTGGGCGGGCGCTTAGATAATTGGGTCAACAGTCGTGGCTTTTCAAATCGTGTTTCCGTGAGCGCTTCACCAACTCTCGCAACCGTTCCCAATCGATCTGAAATCGGAGGTGAGGCAGGAATAGGTCTTCAGACACGATCTGCGGCAATTTCTTTTGGAACACAATTGATGATCCGATATCTATGTAAACATTTCATCGAACGAGATAGGTTGGGCGCGAGCAATTTGCGGTTCGCTGTTTGCTGACAACAAAAATCCACGGCTTCGATATAACGAAAACAATACACCTGGTGAGACTTCCACCAATATCGAAACCGCTCCGTGCTTGATTTTACAGAAGCACACAAGAAGAAAAAGGAGGGTAGTTTTTTATGCCGACCAAGATGAGAAGACTGCATGTTGACGATTCAGCACTCAAGATTTGTCTGATTGCCACTTATCCGCCGCGCGAGTGTGGCATCGGAACATTTACTTGCGATCTAAGACATTCATTGAACGATACTCAGTCAACTGTCATTGCCATAACTAGCGAGAACACGAAGCATCGATATCCGGAGGAAGTTGTATTTGAAATCCGGCAGCACGATCTCGAAGACTACCGTTTGGCGGCAGAGTATTTGAATTCCTCTGGTATTGATCTGGTTTGCCTGCAACATGAATTCGGTATCTTTGGTGGACCCGACGGGTCTTATATCAACACTTTGCTAAAGAATCTGAGGGTGCCGGTAGTCACCACTTTGCATACAGTACTGCCACAACCGCAGCCGGAAATTCGTGAGAGTTTAGTTCGCACAGCCGAGCACTCGGATCATCTTGTTGTCTTGAACAGCCAGGCGATACCGATACTTCAAGATGTCTACGGAATCAGGGACCAAAAGATTGGCCTAATCCATCATGGAGTTCCCGACGTTCCCTTTATCGATCCTAATTTTTACAAGGACAAGTTCCATGTTGAAGGGCGGATTGTTTTATTAACGTTCGGCTTACTTAATCGCAACAAAGGAATCGAACTGATGATCGAGGCGTTGCCCGACATCGTCCACAGGTTTCCCAAGGTCGTTTATCTCGTACTCGGCGCAACGCACCCCGAAGTCAGGCGAGCTCAAGGCGAAGAGTATCGTCAGTCATTGGAGCAGCGCGTGCGCGAACTCAATTTGAAGAATCATGTAATCTTTCACGACCACTATGTCAGCTTTGCGGAGTTATGCGAATTCATCGGTTCGGCCGACATCTATGTCACTCCCTATCATTCAAGAGAACAGATTGTCAGCGGCACGCTCGCCTATGCAGTGGGCATGGGCAAAGCGGTGATTTCCACTCCGTATCTTTACGCCGAAGAATTGCTTTCCGAAGGCCGTGGAAGATTGATTGAGTTCGGTGACACGAAAGCGCTGGGCGACACGGTTGTTGAATTGATCGAGAACGAGGCCGTCAGGCACGCCATCCGTAAGCGCGCTTATCAGTTCGGCCGGCAAATGACGTGGCCTGAGGTTGGCAAACAATATTCAGCTCTGTTCGAACGTGTCGCGACGGGTTCCGCGCCTCGGGTATCGTTTACCGAAGGGCCGTCAAATGCTTTGTCGGATCTGGCCGAGATAAGGCTCGATCATCTGATCAATCTGACGGACGACACCGGCATAATTCAGCATGCAATGTACGGTATTCCTGACCGAAGCCACGGTTATTCCTGTGATGATATCGGTCGGGCTCTGACGGTCGCGGTAAAATATTACCGGCAGTACCACGACGTCGCCGCTTTATCGCTGACCTGCAAATGCCTGAGTTTCCTCCAGCTTGCCCAGTTGCCGAACGGACGCTTTCATAATTTCATGAACTACCAGCGGCAGTTTACTGACGACGTGGGCAGCGAGGATACGCAAGGCCGAGTATTATGGGGTTTGGGCGCCGCAGTTGCTGAAGGGATCGGCCAGGGTACGCGCACACTTGCACGCGAGATGTTCGAGAAAGCTTCAGACAAGTTGAAACTCAATCATCCGCGTGCTCTTGCGTATGCGATTTGTGGTCAGTATGAGTTTTTGCGACGTTATGATGGCGCGGCGCAGGTGCGTAGAAAGCTGGAACGATTCGCTGGCCGCTTAGCCAAGGTTTATGAGCGATCCCGAAGCGAAGAATGGAAGTGGTTTGGTGATGATTTGACTTATGCCAACGCCAGGATGCCACAGGCGATGTTGCTGGCTAGTGAGGTCACTGGAGACGAACACTTCTTGAAAATCGGGATCGAATCACTCGAGTTCCTGCTGAAGCAAACTTACCGCGATGGAATGTTCGACTTCCCTGGCAATCGAGGTTGGCAGCGGCGCGACGGTAAGCGAGCAATCTTTGGACAACAGCCGATCGAAGCCGGCTATATGGCTGAAGCCTTAACGACTGCGGCGAGGATAACGGACGAGAACCGCTACGAAAAGTTAGCCCGGGTTGCAGCGGAATGGCTGTTGGGCCGCAACCGGCTGGGCCAACCATTGTATGACGTCACTAACGGCGCTTGCGCCGATGGTTTGGAGCCGCGGGGGCCAAGTATGAATCAGGGAGCGGAATCGGTAATTTGTTGTCTGCTCGGGTTGCTCTCGGTATCTTCGCAAAAAGAAATCGATTTGGACTTATCAACATCATTGAGAACAGAAACCGCCAGTCTATTGAGTATTCAGAGGCCACCGCAAAAGCCTTTGCGGTCTGTGCGAGGTTCAACCAGGGACAAATATGTCGACGAAGAACCAGTCAATGGAACTCTTCCAACGCTACGAAGGGAACCCGATCCTGAGCGCCAGCCAGTGGCCCTACCGAGCTAACACGGTATTCAATGCCGGTGCGACGTTATTGCAAAACGGCGAGACTCTTCTCTTAGTGAGAGTTGAAGATCGTCGCGGCATTTCGCATCTGACTGCGGCGCGCAGCCGGGATGGCAAAACCGGTTGGGCTATCGATCCGGAGCCGAGTTTTGTGCCCGATCCAGAAAACCATCCCGAAGAAGTTTGGGGCGTGGAAGATCCTCGGATCACCTGGATAGAAGAGCTCGCTCAGTACGCGGTTGTTTACACCTCCTATTCGACCAGCGGGCCGTTGGTGTCGCTGGCAATGACAAGGGATTTTCAAACGTTCGAGCGTAAGGGAAGTGTTATGCCTCCGGACGATAAGGATGCCGCGCTCTTCCCGCGACAGTTCGATGGACGTTGGGTTCTGATTCATCGACCTATTGGCACGTTTCCCGCAAACAGAGCAAATATCTGGGTTTCTTTTTCACCAGACCTGAAGCACTGGGGCGATCACACTGTGATGCTCGAAGCCAGGCGCGGAGCATGGTGGGACGCGAATAAGATCGGTCTTTCGCCGCAGCCAATCGAAACCGCGGAAGGATGGTTAATCATTTACCACGGCGTGCGCATCACGCCTGCGGGTTGCCTCTACCGTCTGGGTTTGGCTCTTCTCGATCTGGACGATCCTACCAAAGTGATAAGGCGAGGCGATGAGTGGGTCTTTGGTCCGGAGGAGCCCTATGAGCGAGTGGGCGACGTTGGCGACGTAGTTTTCCCCTGTGGCATGACTCATGATGAGTCGACGGGAGAACTTCGCCTTTACTACGGCGCTGCTGATACGGCGATCGCGCTGGCAACCGGTAATGTTAACGAGTTACTCGACTGGCTGAAGAACACTTGTTGACGAGCAACCCGGAATCCGAAATATGTAAGTGCTTGCCCTTTCCTTAATCCAAGTCTGCTGCTGCTGAGTTTTTATGAGAATAGCGATGCTTGCCCCAATATCGTGGCGCGTGCCGCCACGTCACTACGGGCCCTGGGAACGAGTGGTCTCGTTGTTGACTGAAGGATTAGTCGCGCGCGGTGTTGATGTGACGTTATTCGCAACCAGCGATTCATTGAGCGAAGCCAAACTGGTATCCGTTTGCCCTCGACCATATTCGGAAGATCTGTCTATTGATCCGAAAGTCTGGGAATGCCTGCACATCTCTGCAGTCTTCGAGCGGGCTAAGGAGTTCGATCTAATTCACAACCAGTTTGATTTTCTTCCGCTCACATATTCCGGGCTCGTTGATACACCAGTGTTGACGACGATTCACGGGTTCTCATCGGAACGCATCGTCCCGGTATTCGAGAAATACAATGGCCGGGTGCATTACGTGTCAATCAGTAATGCCGATCGCCATCCAAATCTGGATTATGCCGCGACTATCTATCACGGAATTCCTCTGGAAGAATTCACGCTACCCGAGCAGCGTGGTGAATACCTGCTGTTCTTTGGTCGCATTCATCACGAGAAAGGTACTGCCGAGGCGATTGAAATCGCGCGCCGAGCCAACCGCCCACTTGTGATCGCTGGTATTGTTCAAGACCAGGAGTTTTTCGATCGAGAAGTCGCGCCACACATCGACGACGACCGCGTGCGCTACATTGGGTCAGTTGGGCCGGATGCTCGCGACAGGATACTCGGCGGCGCGTTCGCCCTGCTACATATGATCAACTTCGCGGAACCCTTTGGGTTAAGCATGATTGAAGCGATGGCCTGCGGCGTGCCGGTCGTGGCGCGCGGCTATGGTTCCGTGCCGGAGGTGGTCAAGCACGGTGAAACAGGATTCATTGTTAATACGATTGACGAAGCAGTTGGCGCGCTCGCACAAATAGAAAAGCTAAACCCTCAATCGATTCGCAGCTACGTTGAAGACAATTTCAGCTGTGAGCGCATGGTGAAAGAATATCTTCGAGTTTATCAGGAGGTAACGGCTTATGCCGGAAGCAAACACCGTCACGTCACCACAGTTTGATCGAAGGCCATGGGGCACGTTCACTGTGCTCGACGAGGGCAGCAATTACAAGGTCAAACGCATTGAGGTCTTACCTGGCAAACGTCTCAGCTATCAAAAGCATTCGCAACGGGCTGAACATTGGGTAATAGTACAGGGAACGGCCAAAGTCACGCTGAATGATGGCGAGATTATTATCTCAACGGGACAAGACATTGATGTTCCAGTGGGAGTTGCGCACCGTGTGGAAAATCCCGCCGAAGAATTGCTTGTCTTCATTGAAGTGCAACTCGGCAGCTATCTAGGTGAAGACGACATTGTGCGTCTGCAGGATGATTTCAGGAGAGCAAGTTAGGAAGTTGAGCGGTTTTCGATGAAGTTTAGACTGGGCATTATTACTGGCCCATCAATAGCGCGATGTATTGGTGGCAGCGGTTCGAGGCAGATTTCGGCTGGATCGATATCGAAACCTGATCAGTTCTATCGCCGGCCTAAAGAACATCTTGCCCGTCTTTATCGGATTTTTAGCGCGATGAACGCATCGTCTTTGAAATTAGCAAGCGGGTAAATCAGGCACTTTTTCTTCGTGGCGCATCTTCACGGTTTTTGGGCAGTCCACTGAAGAAATTCGCTTTTCTTTTTACTACGTTCTGCCGAATGGTATCCGCTAACAGTCGGTGGCTCTGCTGAAATTCTTGTTTCGCATTACCACTAAGCGGAAGCTGACTCTGATACTTCGTCACCAGGTATTCGCACAACTCGTCCTCATTCGTAGTGAGCAGGTAGTCGGCACCCATTCCGTGAATCTCCTGGATCGCATTGCTCCCCGGATTCAAGTAACCATCGCCACTAAAACGTCCATCGCCGGATCTCATTTTGGATACCCTCCTTGACCGCCTTCCGAATAAGTGCGGCGAACCCTAAACATAGTTCATCACAAGATTGTGGCAAACAAATCAATTTAATAATGTCTGCGGCTGACAGTTTACATGACGGGACGGGAAGAAGGTAGCCGCAACCGCGAAAACCGAGGTCACTGTTACAGAACGGTACGCAGAAAAAGAGCTCTGAACTTGAAAGAATACAATTATCAATTGGACGACAAATTCGTTGCCAGCGCGAATTCTTCAGAGATATTAAGGGATTGTGATAGCCCTCAGTCGCGTATGAAATGGCCTTGGACTTGCTTGGTTGCTGTCGTCTTTACGTGAGAGCGAAATCAACTGGATCGCAGGAGGAGGAAACGATGAAGCAAGAACAACTCGAAGAGCTATTGTACCAGGCACTAGAGACGGAGTTGGGTGGTGTGCAGGTCTATACCACTGCACTTCGCTGCGTGGTAAATGACGAATTGAAGAATGAGTGGGAAGAGTACCTCGACCAAACCCGCAAGCACGTTCAGATCGTGGAAGATCTTATGGAACAGTTGGGTCTTGATCCGCAAACCGAAACTCCGGGAAGAAAAGTCGTGCGACATACCGGCGAGTCGTTGGTTAAAGCAATGGAGATGGCGCTTCAAGCTGGCGAGCCCACGGCCGCTCAATTGGTAGCGGCCGAATCAATTGTCCTCGCAGAGACCAAAGATCACCTGAACTGGCAATTGATCGGCGAGGCCGGAAAGAAGGCCAAGGCCGATGTGGCAAAGGCCCTCAAGGCAGCGCACGAGGAAGTGGAAGACGAAGAAGACGAGCACTTGTATCACACGGCCGGATGGGCGCGCGAACTGTGGATCGAATCGTTAGGAATGAAGGCAGTCTTGCCTCCACCCGAAGAAGTCAAAGACGTCAAGACAGCCATCGGCGCTGCCCGGGCTCAAAAAGCAAGGGCCGGTAGGCGCTAGCTCGCTTAGCGTAGCCCAACACAAAAAAGGGATTCGGCACAACGCGCCCATCGAAACTGCTGCGATTAATGATCTTGCGGTAACGTTAACTAAAGAAGGGAGTCCAAAGTGTACAGTCCATTACAGCTTCGGAGGTCCCTGCTTACTGTTCTAGACCTACCTAAAGATTCCTCGCCTGACACTGATGAGCGTTGCTTTCTAGATTTTTGCCAGCCTGAAAGTTAAGCCTCTGGCATCCTCTTTGCTGGCTGCTTAGCCGCAAACTTCAATTCAAGCTCGGAATTAGTGCGAGTCCCAACGAGTTTCGCGTAGAGCTGCATGATTCCATCAAGCAAGAGCGACACAAATCATTTGAGGGAGGGAGAACCATGGCCAAGTATGGCAAGAAGGCCGCTGAGAAGGTCGAAAAGGCAATGCACGAACGAAAGGAAGGCACTCTTAAGAGTGGCCGATCCGGCAAGAAGGTAACAAGTAAGGAACAGGCTATCGCAATTGGGCTGTCGGAGGCTCGAAAGGCTGGAGCTAAAGTGCCGCGCAAAAACTCTTAATCGAAGAAGAAATAGGGACCCAAGTTGTTATGATGCAATACAGACTGTCGTGAATCGGTACTCAGTCTTAGCAACGAATAATTCCTTTAGGTCGTTGTGACAGTTGAGTCCCCGCAGAATTATTACCAAAGCCAACCTTCTTCGTTGGCTTGCATATTGCGTAACATTCTTACTGATTTATCGACGATTAGGAGGACTTGGTATCAATGGACACCTCGACAATAACTATTCTGGTTTTAGCGATAGCAGTGGTTTTGGCAATCGCGGCCGCAGTTTGGTTTTACATGCAAAAGCAGCAAACAAATCGGCTGCGTTCAAAGTTCGGTCCTGAATACAATAGAGCGATTCATTCAGAAGGAGACGCGAAACATGCCGAGCAAGTCTTGCAGGAGCGCGAAAAGCGGGTTGAAAAACTGAATATCAGAACCCTGAGTGCCAGTGAGCGAGATGACTTCGGCCAAACCTGGAAGCAAGAACAGGCGCGGTTTGTGGATGAGCCGGCAACTGCTGTGAATAATGCCGATCGGTTGGTTCAACGCGTAATGAAAGCTCGCGGCTATCCGGTCGGCGATTTCGAGCAGCGAGTTGCCGATGTTTCGGTGGATCATCCAGTGGTGGTGCAAAATTATCGGGTTGCACATGACATCGCTGCTCGAGGGCAAAACGAAAAAGTGAGCACGGAGGAACTCCGAGAAGCCATGATTCACTATCGGGCGCTGTTTGCCGATCTACTTCACGATGGCGGAGAGCGTCCCGTGAGACAGGTGGTGCGAGATGACAATAACGCAAAAGCAAGAGGAGCGGGTAGATGAACGAAATAAATGAGGTCCACGAGGAAACACGAGATTCAATGGACGATCGCAAGCGAGAAGGAATAATTGGTGAGGAAGAACAGCGTGAGCGGCTAACGACGAAGGATATGGCAACAGGTATTGCCGCCAAGCGAGCGCCCGAAAAGGTCACAGTAAAAGCTCAAAATGACGAGGCGCGAGACAAACATGATGTGGAACGTCCAAAGCCCCAAACCCAAGGCGCTTCTCCGCTCTTTGAAAGCAGCGAGACGGAGACGTTTCGCGCAAGATGGAACGCCATCCAGACGCAATTTGTTGATGAGCCTCGCAGGTCAGTAGAGCAGGCTGACGAGCTGGTGGCGGCGACAATGAAACGTTTGGCGGAGATTTTCGCGGGCGAGCGAGAGAAATTAGAAAGAGAATGGGATCGTGGCGAGGACATCTCTACCGAGGACCTGCGAATAGCGTTACAGAGATACCGCTCGTTCTTCGATCGGCTCCTTTCAATCTAGCCGCTTCAGTTTCGCTCCACAGTAGTTCCCCTCCTGGGCCTCGACTTGAATGGAATAGTACGACTTGTGATCAGTGGTCTAAAATCCGTTGTCCGTAAGGACCTGTGGATTCGACTTCCGTTCGACCAACGAGCAGAACAGCTATGATTCGTAGGAAGTATCCTGATGATATTCATATCAAGGGCTATTTCACACGAGGAAGTAAACCTACTTTTGCCGACCCGTCGCTCTATTGGTTCTTGCCAGGAAGTAGTTGCTGCGTAGCTTCGCTCGTCTACAACCGGGTTTCAAGATTCTATCCAAGCTAATTCATTTTTGAAACAACGGGTTTCATTTTTGAAATTTACTCGCGATTCCGCTGCAGTAGTTGTCGGTTGTGATTTGAAGGTCAAGCGCAAGTGGCGTCTTGTAAAATCTCGACTTTTTTAGGTACTGATGCAGTTTGAGAATACCACCAACCACAGTTGGTGGATTCGTTCATATCCAGCCTCTGGTCACAGTGGCATTCGCTGAATCAAATGGACGCTTCTTTGGAGGCTAGGTTTGAAACCATCCACCGACTGCGGTCGGTGGGATTCAATGAGCCTCGCTGGTCTCGTTTTTAGGCTGAGCATGAAACAATCCACCAACTGCGGTTGGTGGTATTTTCAAACTGCATCAAAAGCCTTTTTTATTGGCTTTGGCGCAAGTCTTCGCTATCCTGTATCCCCCCAAGGAGTTTTCTCCTAATGCCTAGTGAGCGCAGTCTGCTCTAGCAACTTCCCGGATGAATCAGACCGTTTAAATACGTCTGATATAATCCAAATTAAACGACCTTAATAGCGATGGTGAGCGGTGATTGCCGCACGCCAGGAGGAACAAAACGATGCGCGCTTTGTGGGCTTTAATTTTAACCGCGTGCTTAATCACCGCCACTCTGCTTGCTGCCGCCGCAATCGACCATAGAGATCCGGGTCGCGAAATACTTGCGCCAAATGATGGGTGGGCATCGTTTTCAACCGGTACCACAGGAGGTGCGAATGCGGCAGACAACCAGGTTTATACCGTACATAATCGGCAGGAATTAATCGCCGCTTTGAACAATGGAATCTATCCGCCACCGTCGTCCACACCCTCAACCTTACCTAAGATTATCTATGTCGATGGCACCATCGATGCCAACGTAGACGATAACAATCAACCTTTAACTTGTGCTGATTACTTCAGAAATGGCTATACCCTCGAAGCCTATCTGGCCACATATGATCCGGCCATATGGGGAAAAGTAATTCCCGGTGGACCACTTGAGTCCGCCCGCGTGGCTTCTCAACAAGCGCAACAGGCTCGCGTCAGAATCAGAGTAGGATCCAACACAACGATTGTTGGTGTAGGCAAAAATGCCGTTATCCGCGGCGCCTGGTTCGATATCCGCGGCACAGCGGGCGTTGCGAATAGTCGCACGAATATCATCGTTCGCAATCTCACCTTTCAGGATACTTTCGTAATTGGAACTCAGCCTATGACTCGGTTTCGTTGCGGGATTCGGATCATGTCTGGATCGATCACAACACTTTCGCGGATCAGGAAACCGCAGACAGCACCTTGCCGATCTATTTTGGCCGTCTCTTCCAAGTCCATGACGGAGAGGTCGACATCACCAACGCCTCGGATCTGGTGACGGTTTCCTACAATCGTTTTCTCAACCACGATAAGGTCATGCTCATCGGATCATCCGATAGTGCCACCGCCGATCGGGGCAAGCTGAGAGTGACCTTACATCACAACCTTTTTGAGGGGGTGGGCCAGAGGACACCTCGCGTTCGTTTCGGCAAGGTTCACGTCTATAACAACTACTACAAGCCAAAGAACTCTGATAGTTACCAATACAGTTGGGGGGTTGGCAGGGAATCGGCTATTTACGCAGAAAATAACTTCTTCCGCACTGACCAAAGCATCACTCCAGACCGGTTTATCAGTCGGCTGAACGGAACGGCCATCCACATTTCAGAAACGCTGGTCAACGCTGCATCCGACAACAAACTGGTTGATGTGTTGGCTGCTTATAACGACGTTAATAATCCCGACCTGTCCGGCGACGTAGGTTGGACACCGACTTTGTTTGTCGAGATTGAGCCGTCATTCAAAGTGCCGTCGGCGATTGAAAGTCGCTCTGGACCTTTTAACTGGTGAGTAATAGTCCGAGCCAGCGTTCTGATTTGGGGTTGCTGGAGAATTCGATAGCTAGTGTCATTAACTTTGAGCTTCTCGAGCTGAACTCTGAGGAACAAAATTACATCCGAAACAATCCAGCCTAGCAGGCAGCTGAAAATGGAAGACAAAGACCCGATCCACGAATCCACACGAACCAAATACTAAATTCGTTCGTTATTTCGAGGAATTTTTGGGATCGTGCTGTCGTCGTTGTTTCCAAAACCTCCAAAACAAGGCGAGTGCTACAAACAGTCCCTTTTTCAGCAGCCTGCTAGACTAGGGAGTTAATATTCTATGTTGATGCCAGCCAAATACTTTGACCAGGCCTGTTGGGAACGAGAGATTGCAGAGGCCTTAGATACTTTCGACCCGTCGCTTTCTAACCGGAGGATCACCCTCGTTCATTACGGACTCTCTCGAGTCTTGCAAGCCGTTACAGGAACTGACGCGGGAGCCAACTTCCACACTTGGGCCGTTTGGGGTTCACGAAAAGCGGGTGTGACAATTCGTCAAGAAGATTTAGGCGAGGCACTGCACAACGCAACAGTTGTCGCCGGCATTGTCGGTTTATTTGTTGGGCTGGTTGTGTCTCTGGTGTCCATAAAGTTGTGGCTCACTGCATTGCCCTGGATCATCGTTCTACCTTCGACACTTGTTGGGATGTGTTGCGGTGCGTTAGCCGGTCGGTGGATTGCGGCTTACAGCCGGCGCGAGGCCGCCCGTTTGATTTTGGAAGGCAACCGCATTGTGCTGGAGGATATTGGCAAACAAACCGCGCGCTTCGTCGCCTTGTTTCACGACAGGAACGAAGAAGATGCAAGATCTCTCGAAGCGTTTCTTGCTGAATTGCGGACGGGAGAAACTGCTTCCGGCGGACAAGATCTGCTTCGCCAAGCCTTCACTCAATACTACACTGCCCGTTATGCCAAGGATTTAAAGCAGAAACACGAAGCCGCCTACTTTGCCAACTGCCTGGCGGTATTGCATGAACACATTCGACTCGAGCCCTACATCAAAAAATCAATGCCCTATATTATCCGCAAGTGCGCGACCAAGCGTCTGATGCAGTTTGACGTTGGGACAGTCCGTCTAACAGTGAGCGAAGAAGTTCCACGGCTTGACGGGGTGCCGTTCCCTGATTCGTTGCACGAATTATCCAGTCGGGAACTTTCTAATTTCCTCGACGGCGCAAACGGCTGGGGCGGTGACTTGGCGACTTCTCCGGCGCGCGACTGGACAAATATACGTGAGCGAATGAGATATATCGTTCAACTATTTCGCGTGATGCATTTGGAAGAATCGGTTTTTTCTGAGCCATATATTCTCACGCAAAATGAACAGCCGATATCGTTTGCTACTGAATTGCCAAGGCAGTAAAACGAACCATGTTTTCTTTGCCCTTTGCACAGGCTGCCCGGCGATGAAGCAGTTCGCTATTCTGTACGAGGGCAGAATTCCGCTGGGAGGCTCAGCGCAAACTCACTTGCGGAATCCTGGCAGGCTGCTGAAAAGGAAGACAAAAACCGGATCCACTAACCCACACGAACTAAATACTAAATTCGTTCGTTATTTCGTGAAATTTCGTGGATCGTGCTATCGTCGTTGTTTCCAAAACTTCCAAAAAACAAGGCGAGTGCTGCAAACAGTCTCTTTTCAGCAGCCTGCTCTGGAAGTTTTTTGCCAGAGATGTCGATCCAGGGGTCCATCGTTCGACTCACTGTTGGAGGCGAGCAACTGATTTGTCCTGAAGGGCAGGTTGAACCGAGTTGCAGCAGTGTTTCGAGCAGTGACGCAAGCCTCCGTTTCAAGCAATTAATGAAGAGAACCGGAAGAAACAGACCTAGTAAAAAGATAAGGAGAAAGGAAGTCATGGAAACAAAACCGACGCACGAACAAGCACAACTACATCTGCAAGTCTACGATTTGCGTCGCGAGGCCCGGCTCCGCCAGGCGCGCGATTGGTTTCAACAGAACTACGTCGCGGAAACATTCGACGATGCCATGAGAATCGCGGCGCCCGGAACGGAACACGGGGCTTTCGTAGGAATGGTGATCGGGTATTGGGAACAAGCCTGCGCGCTGCTCAACTACGGGCTGCTGCACGAAGACCTTTTCTTTGAAACCAGCGGCGAGTTTTTCGGCGTGTGGGAGCTTCTCAAGCCGGTCGTCCCGGAATTTCGCGAGCGATTTGCAGACAAACAGCTCCTCGCGAACCTGGAAAGAGCGGCACAACGCTACGAAGGCTGGTCGGAGCGACGCTCACCAGGTCATGTTGCCGCCATCCGGCAATTCATGCAGCAGCAGCGGGTCAAATCTACGGCCGCAGCGAGCGCCTAACAGGAGTCGAAACGGATGGAGCCTGCGACCTCCGTCGCCGCCTGGCGACGGGGGTCGTGGCTTCTCAAGGACTAATTGACTTGGACATCACAACTGCTTCGGCAGGGGTGCATCGGCGCGCAGGGAGCCCACGAGCCTTCGCCTACTTTAGCAAAAAGGAGGGTTGTTCATGCTGAAAATACACGCTAAGAATTTGGGGACCGTCGCCATCCTTTGCCTGCAAGGGCGAATCGTGAGGGGTGAAATCGAAGCACTACGCAAGGTCGTGCATTCCCAGTCAGGGGTTACCGCAGTCGTGCTCGATTTTGCACGGGTAAGTACAGTAGATGCGGGCGGTTTGGGTGTGATGTTGGAGCTGCGCGAGCAGACTCAATCAAAAGGAATCGACTTCAAACTCATGAACGTAACGAAACTTGTAAGCGGCGTGCTGGAAATCACACGCTTGAATTCTGTTTTCGAAGTCACATCTGGAGCGGGTATTTTGTCTGCAGTCTCGCGTGGACGACCAGTGTCAGCGATGGAACTCGCACATTGCGCTTAGCTCTTTCATCTGTCTTTGGATTCTGTAGCGGCTCTGCGCTCGCGTCGAAAATACGCTGACGCCCGCGGCTGAAAAAGAAAATATACGACTACCACGAATAGCAAGGTGTGCACTAACACCTCCAATGGGGAGTGAAAAGCACTGAGAATGACGTGATATGCGATCCAAACGACCAGAAGCCAGCGCGCCCAATTGAAGCCGCGGAGCATAAACACTCCGGAAAGAACCGCGAGAAGCCGAACGAAACAAATCCAGACCAGCTCATATTTAAACGGATGCTGTGCCTTGAGCTCGGCGAGGTGGTATAGAAATGCGATGGTGCCAACTGCTATGAATATACAACTGATAATCGTGATTGGGAGTGGACGTTTGTTCATGGTCGGTTAAGCGACATTAGACAGTGTGGCTAATAGCCTTCCGTATCCTCCAAGGTGACTTTTCCTCGGAAAAAGCGGTAAAGGAAAATGAAATAGGCAATCGCCAAGGTGATCCCAACGAGCCACCAGACCAATCCTACTCGCATGCTGTAATCACCCGTCTTGGCATTGAAGACCGTTAGACTATAGGAAGGGTCGGTACTCGCTGGCAGCAGGTAAGGGTACATCGCAAAAGCAGCACCGCCTAGCATGGCCACAATGTAACCAGTAGAAGAGAGGAATACCGCCCGGTCGTTCCCTTTAACGCAAAAGTAGAGGATAGAGACTAGCGTGGCAACGACCAGCAGCGGGATGATCCATCCCCAGAAACGCAGTTTGAAATTGTCCATCACCTGCGGACGAATGTAGAGAGTCGCGAGCAGACTCAAGATAGTCATGGCAACCAGCGCCCACCAACCCTTTTGCGTAAGGCGACGGGCTCGCACTTGAACTTCTCCGTCGGTTTTCAGCGCCAAATAATTTGCACCGTGCACTGTCAGAGTGATCAAGGCGAGCACCCCAGTCAGCACTGTGTACCAGTCGAGAATCCCTGGCGAAGGACCAACTCTAAAATTGGTCCACAGGGCTTCAAAGAAATAGCCGTCCTTGTTAAGCGGCACTCCGCGTATGACATTGCCAATCGCCGCACCCAGGAAGATGGTCAGCAAGAGACTGGAGAGGACAAACACGAAATCACAAAACGACCGCCACAGCGGGTTATTCACGTGCGATCTCAACTCGATGCCGATGCCGCGCAGCATTAATAACCACAGCACCATCATGAGCGGCAGGTAGAATCCACTGAAGCTCGACGCGTATAGCAAAGGGAAAGCAAAATAGAGTGCGCCGCCCGCTGCCAGCAACCATACTTCGTTGCCATCCCACACCGGGCCGATGCTCCGCAGTACCATTTGCTGCTCTTCGGGAGTCCTTGCTACCAAGGGACTAATCACTCCCACCCCAAGATCAAAGCCGTCAAGTACCACGTAGGCGACCAGCATCAGAGCAACGAGTACGAACCATAGGGTTTCCATTACTGAGCCCCCTCCGTCAACATGAGCTTTGGTCCGTGGTCCAACTCCCGCCCAATCAAGAACAGATACATGACCCCTAAAACAAGGTACATCCCCATGAATCCTATTAAGGTGAAGAGACCATTGCCTGCCGACACCGTTGGCGACAGACCCTGTTCGGTTCTCATCAACCCGTAGACCAGCCACGGCTGACGGCCAACTTCCGCTGTGATCCATCCGGCGGTATTGGCGATGAACGGAAACGGGAAACTCAGCATCAGAATCCACAGCATCCATCGTGCATCAAAGAGTTTCTTTCGCCAGAGGAGAAATGCGGCCGCAATCATGATGGCGATGAACAACGTTCCCAGCCCAACCATGATGTGATAGCTGTAATAGAGTAGTGGAATATTGTCCGGCCATTGGTCGCGGGGAAAATCGTTCAAGCCCTTGACGGTCGCTTCCCAGCGACGGTGAGTCAGAAAGCTGAGCATCTTGGGAACGTAGATGGGATTGTCCAGTCGTTGCGAGGCTGTGTCCGGCTGGCCGATCAGAACAATAGACGCGCCCGATTCTGTCTGAAATAGTCCCTCCATTGCAGCGAGCGTGACCGGCTGATAATTCGTGACCAGTTGGCCTTGTCGGTCACCGGAGGGAAAGACCTGAAAGATTGAAGCGATGACCGCAACTATCACTCCCGCCTTCACGAAGAGGCGACCGAACTCCGTATGCTTGCGGGAAAGCAGATAGAACGCGCCGACCGCAGTCATCACAAAGGAGCCGGTGATCACTGCTCCGCCCATATTGTGTATGTATTGCCAGATGGCCCAGGGGTTAAAGAGAAGGAACCAGAAACTACTGAGATGCGCGGTGCCGTCAGCCGCCAGACTGTACCCGACGGGGTACTGCATCCACGCATCTGTCACGATGATGAAATAACCCGAGAGCCAGGAGCCGAAGAAGACCATGAACGCTGCGAGCCAGTGCCACCTTGGTCCGATGCGTTTCTCGCCATACAGAAACAGTCCCAGAAAGGATGATTCCAGAAAGAACGCGAAGACCCCTTCCATCGCCAGGGTAGTGGCGATCACGCCGCCTGAGAAATGCGAAAACTTCGCCCAGTTAGTCCCGAACTGAAATTCCATCGGGATGCCGGTTATCACGCCGAACAGAAAGCTGAGCGCGAAGATCTTCGCCAGAAAGCGCGCCGCCCTGTTGTAGCGCTCCTCTTTCTTCCAAAGCGCCAGGGACTTGAATATGACTATCAACGGTGCCAGCCCCATCGTGAGCTGTGGGAACAGGTAGTGGAAGGTCACCGTAAAAGCAAATTGCAACCGATCAACTGTTAGTGCGTTGTCCATATTCATCCATTCTAAGCAGTATTGGTTTTGTCTGGCGATCCGTCATCACCAATGTCGTTGGCGGTGATGTCTCCAGCGTCGGATCGCGCTCGCCTTCAGCGGGCATTTCATTGCCACTAGCTGTCCTAAGAATCAACGGACGCCTCCATTACCTCTGGCGTGCAGAGATCAGGATGGATGTTTTATGAGCAAGATTGACGGCGCTGGACTTGCTTTTTGTCAGAAGCTCGTCAGCAAGTCCAGGCCACCAATTCCTTATTGAATCGAAGGAATGCTCCCTGCCTAATACCCGGGAGCCTTTGTTTTCACGATCTTCCCATCGTGCGAAGAAGCAGCAGCTGCGACAGAAACGAAACGATACATAGCTGATCGCAATGCGCACATCTTCTGGAGCCTCATATGTGGGCCAATCTAAGTCTGTCTGGTGACAGGTTGCCAAGAAAGATCGGAGAGTTTTGTGAAGTTTTATGAGGAGTGATTCCTGACCCGTTCACTAGCCACGCGTATGCGCAGGCGCTACGTTCTCCGCCTTGTCCAGCTGCACTGGAGCACGGCTCGGCCCTGAACTCCGGGTTGCTGAGAGTCCGTGTCTTAGTGTCTGCCAAATCCTAGCTGGTCAGCGACATTCGCAGGCAAGTCTCCGAATGCTGGTACGCCGATCGCGATCTCAGATTCGAACTGGGATGATCTTACTCCTGAGCCTTTCTTTAGCTGAGGTTACCGCGGAAGGGCAATTGAACTCTCGCCGCCGTCGCGCATCGCAGATTCAGAATCAAAACTGGACCCTTAACTTACCTTGGAATACGCGCGGCAGATTGGTCTGAGTCGTGACCTTGCCGAAGGCTGCATTAGTAATGTTTGTATTGATACCTCCGAAACGAACATAATTGAAGATGTTGAACGCATCAACGCCGAATACAACCCGTAGATTCTCGGTGACTTGAAAATTCCGGGAAAGGCTTAAATCGGTATTGAGCAGGTGCGGGTTGCGAAGCCCGTAGGCACCCAACACGGGGGTATTACCGTAGGTGAACGCAGCCGCATTGGCGAAAGCATTCTTGTCAATAAAGGGAGTGGCATTTGCTACCGCCGCCTTCACGTCGCCGTTACCCCAGTCTCCGTTGATCCGCACAGACCCGGTAAAAGCCGGATTAAAGCTGGCGTAGCATGTGCCCGCCTGAGGCAAGGTGCAATTACCCGTGAAAGGCCCGAGCGGGGTGCCCGAGGCGAACCGGCTGATACCGGAAAACTGCCAACCACTGATCAAGGCCTGGACTACCTTGTTTCCAGTGTCGAACATACGCGCCTTGCCGAACGGCAGGTCGTAAGTAAAGAACGCGTTGAAGACGTGAGGCATATCCGTGTTGGCGATTGTCTTATCCAACTGCCCGAGATACGCACTGCGTATTCCGAAAATGTTTCCCAACGCCTTACTGAAAGTGTAATTGACGTTGTATGTCAGCCCACGTGTAAGGCGCTGCTGGAGGGATGCTTGCATTGCGTGGTAGTTGGTCTGACCGACATTTCCGTAAGGATCGGCAATACCACCATACTGCGGAAACGGTCGCAGCATCTGAGCAATCGTCCCGGTGAAAGTAGCGAATGGCAGTGCGATGCCGGGCACAATTGCTGCAGCCGCAGCAACATTAGCCGGAGTGGCATTTTGGTTTAGCAGGTTTCCCAATACCAAGTATTTGGGGTCGATCTGATTAGACCAAATGCCGTGGCCGGCCCCGGCTAGCTGTTTGCCATTGCTTCCCACGTAGGCCGCAGTCAGGACCAATGAAGAAGTGAGGGAGCGCTGTATCGACAGATTCCAATTCTGATAGCGAGGAGGCTGACTGTTCGGATCAGCATAAGTCAAGGTGCCACCCGCTACGCCCGGGGCATTGAATCCGGTCAGATAGGTTTGATCATAGATTGGACCTTTTATGAAAGCCGGAATGCCGCTTTGCCAGTAGAAAGCCGGATCGAATGAATTCGCAGCGACGAGTGCCGGGCTGGCGTTAAGTCCCGTAAAGCCCGAGCCCTGTCGAGCATTTTCCCGGCCTCCAACTGCACCGCGCCGCGTGTACATGATCCCGTAGCCGCCGCGCAACACCGTCTTATCATTAAGGGCATAAGCAAATCCGACGCGTGGGCCCCAGGCATTTGGATAAGTATTGACGATCTGGCTGCAATGACAGCTGATTGCATCCGGCGCGTAATTGCCGCCGAACCGCAAGACTCCTGGCCGTCCTCCAGCCGCCGGGTTCGGGGCGGTCGGATCCAGAAAGGTAAAATGATCATCCTTCTCTGTGTACGGCACCATGTAGTCGTAACGTAATCCGAGATTCAGAGTTAGGCGCGAATTTACCTTGTAGTCGTCCGCCAACCAGAATGAAGTCGTGCTGAACTGAGCCGTGGTAGGGGTCGATCCCGACACCGTATCCTCAAGGACGGTTGCCGTACTCAGAGCACCAATTAAATAACTGGCATACGAGTTACCGGTATTGCTATTCAAGGTGCTGCCAGAGCTGAATTGGGCCGTTTGACTATTGCTGAAGTTGGCGACAAAAAAGCTTCCGGTGTCATCGTTTTTTACTTTGTCATAGGTCCGCTGGTACTGGAAACCGAATTTGAATGAATGTTTGCCCCTAACGTACAACACGCTGTCTTGAAGGGTATAGTTATAATTATTATCCTCGAAGTCTCTGGAATTCACAGCGCGCCAACCAGTGGGAGAGTTGGACCCGCCAAAAGTTGCCTCAAGGAAAGCGTCGCTGGCGTCACCGGGAGGTAGGCCCATGAGGCCGGACTGGGTTGACCACTTGCCGTCTGACGTAGCGTTGGTGATGGGAACGAAGAAATGGTTGTAGCCAAAGCTCAGTTGGTTAACCAGATTGGGGCCGATGGACCAGCTGTGTTTCACTTGCAACACCTTCGGGATTTCCGCAACTAACCGCGTGTCTGTATATGGCAGGGGCAAAGCAGACTGAGGAAAGGCAGAACTGACCTCTCTGTATGGCCCGGACTGACTTCTCTTGCCATATGTATATAGTCCCGATAGACGCTGACTATCCGTGATGTTCCAATCGATTTTTACGTTGTAGCTATTGTTGTCGTACCCGACCGGCACTTGTCCCAGGTAATTGTTCGCTATCCCGGTGGTCGTCGGCGCGGGCAAGAGGGACTGATAGACTTTCGAGATGGATGAAATGCGCGCTGCTGGAATGATGTTGAGGCCAAGCGGATTGCCTCCGGTTGCGCGCGAAGGATCGCTGAACTGTGTTCGAGTGCATACTCCGGCAACACACACCGTCGAAAGCGGGTCGTAAATATTTACCCCCAACTCGGTGAAATCTCCCGACCGCTCTTTCAGCGTCGGTATGGACACGAGTTGCGTGGGACTTGTGACGCGATAACGCCACCCGTCGTAGGAGAAGAAGAAGAAAAGCTTTTTCTTCATGATCGGGCCTCCGACGGTGAAACCGAATTCGTTTTGATGCTCAACCGGACGAATAGCCGGGAAGAACCCGCGGGCGTCCAGAACGGTATTTCGTAAGTACTCGAACCCGGAGCCGTGAAATTGGCCCGTCCCGGATTTGATCGTATAGTTCTCCGCGCCTTGCCCGTTAAACTCTACCCCGGTGCCACTTGTTTCCACCTGGAACTGCTCTACGGCTTCGACCGAAACCCCCAGGGCGATCGTACGGCCCTCACCCTGCTGTATCGGGTCCGTGATCGGAACGCCCTCGATGAAAACATCCTTGGAAAAACCCTGGGCGCCATTGACTTGGCCCCAACGATTACCCTCCGTAACGCCAGGCAATAGAAAAATGAAGGCGCCAGGATTTCGGGGACCCTGACCAATGCCAGAGCCAGCGACGGCAGTGCCCATCGCCAGTGGCAGATTGGTATACAACTCATTTCGGATTGTCGTCCCGAGTCGGGCATCGGAAGTATTCAATTGTGCGGGAGCCTCTGACACAGTGACTGTTTCAGTCACTTTGCCGACTTGAAGCGTGAGATTCACCGCAACCGTGCTTAGGGCATCGACGATGACCTTCTCTTGAATCAGCGTCTGAAAACCGGAGAATGTCACTACAATTTTGTATTCGCCAGGAGGCAGCGCCGAGATTACATAGACACCCGCACTATTAGTCTGACTCGTAGTCTCCACGGAAGTGGCTACATTCGTTGCGGTAACCGTGGCTCCAGGAACTACGGAGCCGCCCGGGTCGGTAATTGTTCCATGGATGGTTCCGCCTCCGCCGATCTGGGCCATCACTTTTGTTGACACACCGGCAAAACAAACCCAAAGGACCAAAAGGACAAGAATCTTGATCAGAGCTTTCACGTTCATTCTCTTATCTCCTTCGCGTTTGAGGTGAGACGCTTGCGCGTCGAGGGCCGGTCCGCCAACGTGACGCCGGGCTTACGGATAGAGGCGCTATCCCTACTGGATTTATCTATGCTGGAATCGGAAAAATGGAGCGCCTGAATGCGGTTTGCACGTCGCTTGCGCGGATGTGCTGCTCATCCTTGCATCAGAAGAGACTTCCTTGACCTTACTTCATCATTTTCTGCAGTCGTTGTGTTTGCGCACAGTCCAACCTTGCATCGAAGTCTGAACCTTAGTTCATTTCTGAGGGAGCACTATTGCACAGCGGTGTAGCTGGAAATATGCGATCCGCTTAGTGTGATGGAGTTTATCTGGAATTCGTAAACGCAAAGGTTTGGTCGTCCCCACTCCCTCCACCAGGAAATCATTTGAAAAAACCTCTGGTTGAGTATAATCACAACAATTACACCGCAGTGCTTCGAATAGGACGACTCGAGAGATAGCCGCGCGTCAACTCGCTTTGCATAACTTTCTGATCGGAGAATCTTTGGAGGTCAGGACTAAGAAGCAAACAGTGGTTCTCCTATGCGTGGTTCTCGCCGCGACAGCGTTTTTCTATCCAGGTGCAAAAGCTCTGGGCGCGAAAAGGGAATTGTGGGTTTCAACGCCTGAGAACCATGACATCGATTTCTGGGGCGAAGCAGAGGGCCTCACCCAATCAAGGATCAGAGCTATTGTGCAAACCAGGGACGCGTACCTATGGCTCGGGACCGATAACGGTCTGGTTCGATTCAATGGCACCAGCTTCACCTCATTCACCGTTGAGACGGGAAGTCTGCGGGACAACGAAGTGTGGACAATTCAAGAGGACGACGATGGAGGATTGTGGATCGGCACTTATGGAGGCGGGCTCACGCTCCTCAAGAACGGGTTGTTCAAAACTTTTACCACGGCTGACGGGCTTCCTGACGATGTTGTCACAGAGCTCGCAAAAGACCGCGAGGGCAATATTTGGTTGGGCACACCGCTGGGCGCCGCATGTTATTCCCACGGAATTTTCAAGCGGTTCACTACCGAAGACGGCTTGACGGAGAGTCCTGTTACGGCAATTTGTGCCGATTCCCCTGAGGGGATCTTGTTGGCTCAAGGCACCAGCCTTCACCGACTGGTTAACGGAAAATTCTCTGTAGTTAAAGACGTCGTTGAAACAAGTGATGGACAGCTTGATCACCTGGTGAGTGGCAGAGATGGTTCGGTGTGGCTCGGTTTTCGTAACGCCGTAATCAAGAAGTGGAGGCACGGCAGTATCAGCACGTTCACCCAGCCTGAGAATCTTACCCAGCGGATAAGTCAGCTTTACGAAGATTCGGAAGGGATCCTTTGGGTGGCACTGCGAGATGGAGTAGCCAGGCTTAGAGATGGAAAGTTTGAATCAGTGCCCCTCGGAGACGGCAATACGAATTTGGGAGTAGTGTACAGCGTTTTCAGGGATCGCGAAGACAACGTCTGGATCGGGTTTCAATCCAACGGACTCGGACGTCTAAGAACAAAACAACTCTTTACAATCTCGAAACCTGATGGACTACCCAACGAGAGCACCCGTTCCGTCTTTCAGGACAGCCGAGGAACCCTCTGGATCGGTACGGTGAATGGATTTGCCGGATACAAGAACGGCAGCAAAACGATTTATCAGAATTTAAATGGTTCGCCCATTGGCTCAGTCAGATCGCTTGCTGAAGACGCGGAGGGTAACCTTTGGGTTGGCGCAGAACAGGACCTGCTCATTCTCTCCCGCGCCGGGCTGCGCAAGCTTTCGCGATGGAATAGCAGCTCTGAGATCAGGGTGATTTATCGGGATCAAAAGGGACACATGTGGGTAGGCACGGATGGCGACGGCCTTTTTGAATATGCCGGCACTGACGGCAACGCCACGCACTACACCACTCGCGAAGGATTAGCTAGCGACCAGGTACGCACACTCCTGGATGATCGGCGTGGGGCGCTCTGGATCGGCACTCACGGCAGAGGAGTTAGCAAATACGAAAACAGCCAATTTGTGACCTATGCAAAGAAAGATGGGCTTGCTGGAAGTCGAGTGAGTGCTAGTTACCGGGACGAGGAGGGGACGCTTTGGTTTGCGACGCGCGAAGGCCTGAGCAGATTCAAGGATGGGAAGTTTTTTAACTACACATCCGAGAACGGGTTGCTCGTAAGTCTTGTCTACTCGATGCTCGACGATGGAAGGGGCAACTTTTGGTTCAGTTGCGCTCAAGGACTGTTTCGGGTGAGTAAAGCCGAACTACGGGATCTTGCCGACGGACGAATTCCTAGAGTCAATTCTGTGGACTATGGAGTTCGAGATGGAATGAAGACGAGAGCTTACAACATTGGCGATCAACCTTCGGCCTGGAAAACGACAGACGGGGCCTTAATGTTTTGTTCATTGAAGGGTGTAGTAATCGTAGATCCCAATCGCCTGAATTCCAGCGGATTGATTCCCCCAGTACACATTGAGAAAGTACTCATCAACAAGCAACAACAGCAACTCACGACTGAAGCCCAACTGCCTGTTGGCTCAGGCGAGGTCGAGATTCACTACGCCGCTCTGAGTTACATCTCACCTGAAAAAGTGCGGTTCAAATACATGCTCGAAGGGGTCGACAAAGAATGGGTGGACGCTGGCGTCAGGCGATTTGCGTATTACGCCAATCTGCCGCCCGGTCACTATAGGTTTCGTGTAATTGCAGGAAACCTCGACGGCCCCTGGAACGAATCCGGGACGTCGTTTGGCTTTCGTCTACAGCCGCGATTCTATCAGACCTCAGTTTTTGCGGGACTCGTCATTGCCTTTGTGCTGTTGCTGGCCGGCTTACTCTACCGGCTCAGAATGGTTGAGTTGAAAGCCCGTTATTCGGCGGTCCTGGGTGAGCGCAACCGGATCGCTCGCGAGATTCATGACACGCTCGCCCAGAATTTGGCAGGCATCGCGTTGCAACTCGACTCGGTTAATATGTATACGACAGACATACCGGCCAGCCTGCGCCAGCGATTGGACCAGGCTTGCAATCTGGTGCGTTACAGCTTGTCTGAAGCCAGACGAGCAGTTTCTGATCTCCGTTCAGACGAACTCGAGCGGCATGAGTTGGCGGCAGAGCTTCCTGAGATTGCCGCAAAGATGGCACTCAGTGCGGCCGTTGAAGCGAAAGTTCAAATAGTTGGGACTCCGCGACGTCTGAGCCCCGTGATAGAGAAGAACCTGCTGCGAATTTTTCAGGAGGCTATGGCCAATGCGGTCAAACATGCCGCCGCTCGCAATATTGATATTAAACTGCGATATGGCTCCGACTGCCTGATATTATCGGTCCAGGATGACGGCAGCGGATTTGATACCGAAAAGATCATTCCTTTAGGCGTGGGTCACTATGGCGTGACCGGGATGCGTGAGCGAGCTGAGAGAATTGGCGGACGACTAACGCTCAAGAGCCAACTCGGACAGGGCACTGAACTGCTTGTGGAAGTTCCACTGTAACCTGGAGAGCTAATGAACGAAAGCGAACGTCTGCGCATCATGATCGTCGAGGACCACTTTGTAGTGCGCACTGGTCTAGCCGCCATCATCAACAGTCAACCGGATATGCTCACAGTTGCCGAGGCGCGAAACGGACGAGAAGCAATCGATTTGTTTCGACAACACCGACCAGACGTGACGCTGATGGATTTGAGAATTCCCTTGTTAACCGGGATAGAAGCCATTGCCGCCATCATCAAAGAGTTTCCGCGAGCAAAGATCATTGTATTGTCGACGTTCGGTGGAGACGAAGACATCTTCAAGGCCTTGCAGGCCGGAGCTCGGGCATACTTTCTTAAGGACGTTAAGGGCCAGGACTTAATCAGCGCGATTAGAGCCGTAAACGCGGGCCAGCGTCCGCTGCCACCCGAGATTGCTTCTCGCCTTGCCGAAAGAATTCCGAGGTCGGAACTAAGCCCCCGTGAGTTGGAGATCCTTCTTCTCATAGCGAAAGGAGGTTCAAACAAAGAGATCGCAATCGCTCTCGACATCAGCGAGGGGACGGTCAGGGTCCATGCCAGCAATATTTTTGCCAAACTTGGTTGCAAGGATCGAGCACAAGCGGTGTCAGAGGCGTTTCAACGAGGGATCATTCACATCGATTAATCGTTATCACTTGATTCACTGCTTTAATCAGCTCGGCAAATGTTAATCCCGACGATCCCGCGCGTGTCATTCTTTGATCTGGACTTAATTATGAAAACCGTAATCCGTTGCCTGTTGGTTTTGGTCTTCACCCCATCAATCTGCGCACAGCAAAATCCGCCGACCGACGCGAATACACCCTTGCACCGGACACAACCAAATTATCCCGTCCCCTACGGTATTCCACGGCCGGAAGAGATCGCCAAGCTGCTCAAGCTGATTCATGGTTACCTGGACGAAACCACGCCTACGGGCTTCGTTAACGCCCTTACCAACGACCCGCTGACTGATTTAACTAAGATTGACGAACACACAATTCTACGACCAGGCGATTTCCGGCTGGTCAGCTATGAATGGGGTGTGACCTACGCCGGAATGCTCCTGGCGAGCGAAGCCACGGGCGACCCACGTTTTCGTGAGTACAGCGAAAAGCGGCTGCAATTTATCGCCGACTCCGCTCCGTTTTTCCGCAAAACCGCCGCAGGACATGCTGACGATTGGGGCTCTCGTCTGCCTTTGCGCAATTTGCTAGCGCCACGCGCGCTCGATGATTGCGGCGCAATGTCCGCTGCGATGATCAAAGCCAAGCGCGGCGGCAGCAAAGCCGATCTTCAGCCGCTGATTGACATCGCAGTCAATTACATCATGACCCAGGAATACCGGCTCAGCGATGCGACGTTGGCGCGTAATCGTCCACAGCCAAACACGATTTGGCTCGACGATCTGTTTATGAGTGTGCCGGCTCTGGCTCAGATGGGGAAATTGACGGGCGACAAAAAATATTTCGACGAAGGCTGCAGACAAGTCTTGAGCTACGCCAGGCGCATGTTCAATCGCCAAAAAGGCGTATTCATGCATGGCTGGGTTGAGTCAATGACAGAGCATCCCGAGTTTAGCTGGGCGCGAGCGAACGGTTGGGCGTTTATGACAGAAGTCGAACTGCTGGAAGTGTTGCCGGAAAACCACCCGCTGCGGCCGCAGATTTTGGAATTGTTAAAAGCACACGCCAAAGGCCTGGCGGCGCATCAATCAGGAGCGGGCTTTTGGCATCAGCTATTAGACCGTGAAGATTCGTATCTCGAAACTTCTGCTACGGCGATTTATGCGTACGCCTACGCGCGCGCCATTAACCGCGGCTGGATTGATGCGACAGCTTACGCACCCGTGACTTTGCTCGCGTGGAATGCGGTCTCGACCAAAATCAACGCCAAAGGACAAGTCGAAGGAACTTGCGTCGGCACGGGCATGGCTTTTGACCCGGCATTTTATTACTTCCGTCCCGTCAGCCCCTACGCCGCGCACGGCTATGGTCCAGTACTATTGGCCGGCGCGGAGGTCATCATGCTGTTGAAAAACAGAAGATTCGAGATAAACGACAGCTCAGTGCAGATTTTGCAGTCAAAGTAGCACCATTTATCAACTCAGCAGAAAGAGTTTCACCAATGCGTAAGTACGGCCTGACTGTTTTATTTCTGTTATTGGCTGGCTCGATTCTGAGGCTGCCTTCCTTCGCTGACGATCCACCCACCGAATGGATCGATCCTGATACCGGTCATCGCGTCGTCCGGCTGTCCCGCGAACCAGGCAGCGAGAGCCTCTACTTCCATCAGAACGCCTATACTACTGAAGGTGACAAGCTGATCATCACCACACCCACAGGCGTTTCCACAATCAGCCTTAAGACGCGCGAGATCCAGAAGGTCGTCGACGGGCGCGTGAACGTGATTGTTGTCGGCAGGAAGAGTCGACAGGTTTACTACACCAGGGACAACATCCTCTACGCGACGCAGCTCGACACGCGGGCGACGAAAGAGATTGTCAAACTACCTTTTCGCGGCGGTCTCTCGTCCCTCAATGCTGACGAGACATTGCTACTCGGAGCGCGAACAGAAGTCCCAGGTCAGGGGCCGTATGGCGGGCAGGGCCAGCGGCAGTACGGCACGAATCCGGATTTGCGGGAGCAACAATTGGGACCTGACGGCAAACCGCTAACCTTCGCAGAGCGGAAAGAGGTGATGATGAACAATCGCCTCGAACAACATCTGCCCATGGTGATGTATACCGTCAACACCAGGAACGGCGAGGTGAAGACGATCCTCCGTTCCACCGATTGGCTGGGCCACCTACAGTTCTCGCCCACGGATCCCAACCTCATCATGTTCTGCCACGAAGGTCCCTGGCACAAGGTGGACCGCATCTGGACGATGCAGGCGGACGGTAGTGGTCTCAAGAAGATTCACACGCGCACCATGAACATGGAAATCGCGGGCCATGAGTTCTTCAGCAATGACGGACGTGTGATCTGGTATGACCTGCAAACCCCGCGCGGCGAGGATTTCTGGCTGGCCAGCTACGAGCTTGGTACAGGGAAAAGAAGCTGGTATCACCTGCAACGCAACGATTGGTCTGTTCACTTCAATATCTCGCGGGACGGGACGTTGTTCGCGGGTGACGGCGGCGACAGCGAGATGGTGGCCCACGCTCCTGAGGGGAAATGGATCTACCTGTTTCGACCGGAATCAATCCCGGACGTTGCGGGGATCAGGAATCCTCACTCCGAAGACCTTATCAAGCCAGGTTTCTTTAAGGCCGAACGTTTGGTCAACATGGGCAAGCACAATTACGAACTGGAGCCCAACGTGTCTTTCACTCCCGACGGAAAGTGGCTTATCTTCCGCTCGAATATGTTTGGACCAACACATGTTTTTGCCGTCGAAATTCAGAAAGCTGCAATCAAAGATGAGTGAATCAGTTCCGCTCCTCCAACCCGGCCGGAGGGGTTTTGGTCCTCGAGCTATAAACATGCCACCTCTACCGAGATCGGAATAACCGTCTCAACGACTCTCTTGGTGTGTTCTCAGTGTTCTCTGTGTCTCCGTGGTTGTGTGTTTCGTTCGCAAACTTCACCACTGAGGAGACACAGAGAAGGCACAGCGCGGCTCCGGCTGCAACCAAACCTCAAAACATGATCCACGCGCATCACACGAAGTGAAATCACACGAAGTAACACTGACAACATTTCGTGTCAGTTCGTGTCTTTGGTTCGTGTAGTTTCGTGGATCGATTGTTTACTCAAAAAAACTGCTCAAGAAAATAAGAGGTTGACGGTTTGTTTCACAGAGATTTGATTATTCCGACAGGCTCTAACGGGGTGAAACCGAGTTAACGCTTTTTTCACAGCTTCGGGCGTGGGTGTGATTTGTCACTTGATTGGCTCGTAGATCTCAATCTCGACAATGCTCAACGTACCTTGAGCGCCGCCCTTGCCGGCAGAGGATTGCTGATCCGGCGTGCCGGGAATCTCGACGATGTTGCCGTAGGCGTCCCTGTTGCTCGCATTCCCCACCAGTTCTATTTTCAAGCTCTTCCCGGTCACTGGTTGAAACTCAAACGTCACGTAGCCGAGACTCCGTGGTGTGTCCCCGGCGAAGACAACACGATCGTCCACCGTGATACGGATGGGATACGACTGCGTCCGCCAGCCCGCCAGCTTAAGCGTTACCGCACCGACGCTCGCCGGCCGCTCAAAGTCATACTTGATCCACCCGGTAGAAATTTGGCCATCGTTTGACCAGTTCGTGTTCTCGTTGTCGTCGAAACTCTGCCGAGCCTGAGCTGTGTCTGCGCCTGCGGTGACGTAAGCGATGCTCACTGGCCTGCGTGATATCGTGAAAGACGACCCGTCGGGAGTAGGGCCTCGCTCAAGGTTGGAGGGCAAACCCGCGTCGGGCATTTCGAATGACAGTCCATCTGCCTCCTTTACCGACTGCGAGACAATTTCGACGGTCGCAGATTTGAGGCCCTCGGCCGTCGCGTTCAGCACGATCTTGCCCGCCCTGGGCATCGAACGTAAGATAACGCGGTTGCACCCGTTCTCGACCGGCAGACTCTGAGAGAGGATGTAGTTGTCCGGACCCTGGGCGATGCCGCCCCGCCACTCCGCTGGGCCGGAAAACTCGAACTTGATCATGTTCAAAGCCGTCGGGCATCGATTGCCTTCAGTGTCAACTACCTCAACATCAACGAGCGCCAGATCAGACCCGTCGGCGCGAAGGCCGCGCGGTGAAGTGCGAGCCGTCAGACGAATTCCAGCGGGATGGCCCGCTGTCCTCTTCTCTGCTTCAGTGATCTTGCTGCCGCGATTGTCATAGCCCACGGCCCTGATTGTGCCCGGCTGCCACTCGACCCCTTTGAACGTGAAGAGAAAGCGGCTGCTCTGCTCGCCCTGCCCCAGTGACTTGCCGTTGATGAACAGCTCCACCCGCTGGGCAGAAGATACAACGTAGACGTTCTTCCTGGTTCCCGGCGCATAGTTCCAGTGACCAATGATGTGGGTGCCCTGCCGTTCCACATCCACCCAGCCGTCCCACATCACCCTATTGGCGAAGTAGCCGTCCTTCGGCAGGCGCATTGAATCCACCTCTCCGCTGCGCCGATAGTTCTCTTCCCCGCGGTGGTGTGTGTTCGAGTCGGAGAAGATGATGTTGACGCCGCCCGAACTAACGCGCACTCCCGTACCGGGCCGCTCACGCCAGTACTCGTACCAGCGCATGACGTTTTCGACGGCGTGCGAGTCCTGGTTTCGGTTGTAGGCACTCGCGTCCTGATTGTTGTATAGGGGACCTGCCCCATCTTTATGGTAAGGCGGCGAGAACTCGTCCCAATATTTCCTGAGCGCCTCATCGCGGGAGTATTCCATCGCCCACATTGGCTTATCGGCGCTCTTGTTGATATAGAGCATCTCGCCGCCATACTCCGCCGTCTTGCTATCGAGCATCTCGCGCGAGCCTGCGGCGCGTCCGCCGTGCGAATCGAATTGGTCGCGCAACGCCTTCATCTGACGCATGTGCTCTTCGCTGACTCCACGGTTACCCGATTCGTAGAAGATAATGCTTGGGTTGTTGCGGTTATAGATCATGGCATCGCGCATGAGTTCGGTGCGTTGCTCCCAGCGCCTGCCGTCTGCGTCCTTTTCAGAGTCGCCCGCAGGCATCGCTTGCATCAGCCCGACGCGGTCGCAGGACTCCACGTCCTGCTTCGACGGTGTCACATGCATCCAGCGAACAAGGTTCGCGTTTGATTCGACCATTAGCCGGTTGCTGAAGTCGCTCACCCACGGCGGGACCGACAAGCCGAGAGCCGGCCATTCGTTCGTGGTCCGCTGCGCGTAACCCTTGAGTTGAATCACGCGGTCATTTAGCTTCACCATCCCGTTGCCAAACTCCGTTTTGCGGAAGCCTGTTCGCGTCCTGACGACATCGACGGTCCTGCCGTCCACTTTTAGCACCGTGTAAACGTTGTACAGGTAGCCGTAGCCCCAGCTCCAGAAGTTCAGGCCGTTAACTTTTGCGCCAGCGGTCACCGTCCTGGTCTCGCCGGGCGCGAGTGTGTGCTGGCCGCCGTCAATTGTCTTGATCACCTTCCCATTCATGTCCTCGATGACAGCCTGATAGCTGAGCGTCTTCGCCATCCGGTAGTCGTTCTTCACCTCCGACTCGACGGCCACCTTGGCGATCCTTTCCTTGATGTCGAACTCCTGCGCGTAAACATAGACGCCCGTCGTTCCCAGGTTGGAGTAGAGCGGCAGCGTCTGGTAAAGCCGGTCGGTAATGTGGAGCAAGACGTTCTTATTTATGCCGCCATAGTTGGCGTAGAAATTCCTGTCATTCCACTGGTAGGTTGAGCCGGTGGCCTTCTCTTTGTAGTTCCAGGTGTTGTCGATCCGCGCCGCGAGAACGTTCTGCTGCGGGGCGGGCTTCACGAGGTCGGTGACGTCAAGCCCGAACGCCATTACCCCGTTCTCGTGCCGGCCAACAAATTTCCCATTGAGGTAAAACTCACCAGCGTGGCGAATGCCTTCGAACTCCAGGAAGATTTTCTTTCCGGCGCTGTCTGCCGGGACCTTGAAATGCTTGCGGTACCATGCCACACCAGTGCTGAGGTCTTTGATGTCTTTCTTGAAAGCGTCGTCTTCATTCCAGGCGTGGGGCGTAGTCACTTCCTTCCAAAGGGAATCATCGAAGCCGATGGCTTCTGCACCGTTGGGGTCGCCGACGAAGACTTTCCAGCCGGGGTTGAAGTTATACTTAACCCGCCGACTTCTCGGTGGCTCGTAAGCGACCGCGACCGTCGCGGCACACATCAGTAGCACGCAAACCAGACGCCCATTCCAATTCATAGAGAATCTCCGCTTAGACTGAACACACAGCATCACCGCTGATAATAATCTAAGACCCAGGACCAGCGCATAATTGCTTAATCGATAGCCTCACCTCAATCGAGGTTCATACGACTTGGCAATTTTAGTAACGCAAGCTGTCAGCTTGCGTAAGATTAAAACGCTTATCATCGCGAAGTCGATTCCAAAAGGATTCGGTTTTATGAATGCCACGAGCAGGACGTCGCGAGCTTCATAGGCTTGATCAAGCCAACCAAAAGTCTTGTCATCATCGGTCAGAGGCGGAGACGTTCATCATCGACAATTCTCCGATCCCGAACTTGAGCGGCTTGAAGGCTGGGAGACGAGCTAATATCTCTTTTACGTCGAGTTTGAAATCGTCCCGCGCCATCATTTTTACTTTGCGGAAATGCGGATTTCTGCGCTGTGAGCTAAGTGATTCAGGACAGCAAATAAACGATCCGCTGAAAACCCGGAAAGTTGGCCGCGCAGCAGCCGTGACACTTTCGATTGGTCCAAGGCCGTGTGCTCAGCAGTTTGCGCTTGAGTCCAACCTTTCTTTTCAATCAATTGAACAATCTTGGTTGCCAGCTTTGCTTTCAAAAGACGCTCTTCGGCATCTTGGAAACCAAGATCGGCAAAGACATTGCCGCTGCCGAGCTCGATCTAGGGAACTCGCGTACTGATCAAAACCTTGTTCGAGTATCTTGAGAACGACTACTCGCTGGAAGAATTCCTCGAGTGCTTTCCCTCGGTAACCCGCGACTTAGCGCGCCAAGTATTGGAATGCTCTGAGCAGGCCCTGCTGCCTTCAGCCGCCGCATGAAGATTTTGCTTGAGAGTTTGTCACTCCCGGCGATGGCTTGGCTTCTCGCATACTCGAAATCCGTCGTGTGAAAATAGTCGAGTCCCCTTTTTGCCAGCTTTCTTTGCCATTCCCTCCGAAATTTGCCCCAGCTTTCGTCAGTTCCGACGTAACACGCTAATGTATGCACAATTGGCTTAGGGTCTTTCGCGTTGTAGTGATTGTAGGTCGCGTCGAAGTAGGCTGTTATCACCGTGGGTTTATTTTCGCACAACCTCGGTCTGAGAATCCTCTAACCGCTACCCTGGTGGAAGATCTTGTCACGCTGTGGTCACGTGACTCGATGAAAATCACTGTCAAGCATGTCAAATGGTGCAAAGTTGAATTGCTCTGTAACGGCGGCAACTTGTAATAAACGTTAAAGTTGTGTGACTGTCACAAATTGCAAAACCCCAAGGGCGCTTTCATAACCCAAGGTCGGGAGTTTGATCCTTGTAGGCGTTGTTATTCAGATTGGCTGGTGGTATTGTCCTCGAAACTATGCTTCGATTTTGGTGTAGGCGACATCGCGAATTTGCGCATTAACGAAGTCGTTGAATTCGACTGTCACCAGAAAGCCCCCCGACATCCAAACAAGGGTCGACAATCATCTCCGGTCTGATCCGCGAAGACGGTCTGATAGGCCCGCCAATGAACTGCGATCGTGCAGCAAAAGAGACGGATGCACTCCTGATACCGTTCTTGAATGCCGCACAAAGCTCGGAGTCGAATAGTCTCCTCACTCAGCTTCTTTCCGGACAGGCCGGTCCTATCGTCAGGGGCATCATTAGAGAAAAGCTGCATCTGTTCCGTGCTGGGGAGGCCCCCATACAGGGCCAGGATGAGGAAGATGTTTACAGTGACGTCATGGCTCAGATCGTCGCCCGTCTTAACGCCTTAAGGTCTACTCGAGCGGACCCGATCCTGGACTTTCGCAGCTACGTCGCCACCGCCACTTTCAACGCTTGCCACCAATATCTGCGGCGGAAATACCCGCACCGATGGCGCCTGAAAAACCGTCTGCGATACCTACTCACGCATCGAGATGAGTTTGAGATTTGGGAGGGTGCAGTGGGCAAGCAGCTCTGTGGGTTCGCTGCGTGGAGAAACCGCGCAACGAACCCGGCGACACCTTCCGAACTCACGCAATTGCTCGATGATCATGATCAGCTCGAACAGGCTCTGCTGGTAAGAGACAGCATCCGAGGCCTGGAGGATTTACTGGGTGCTATTTTTGAGAACGTTGGCGGGCCTGTCGAGATCGACTCATTGGTCACCACTATTGCGGATTTGCAGGGCATCACTGACCGCACCGTCTGCGACATCACCCCGAGTGATACTGACGCCGCCACTCTGGAAGAACGTCTGCCCGACCCGCGCGTGAACGTCGTCGACGAGTTCGAGCAACGCTCGTACCTGCAAAGGCTGTGGTCGGAAATTACTCTGTTGCCAGTTACCCAACGACAGGCGCTTTTGCTCAACCTGAAAGACGTGCAGGAAGGCGTCATCGCGCTCCTGCCGCTGACGGGCGCGGCGACTTTCCGCGAGATAGCGGAGGCATTGTCCATGACTGCCGAGAACCTTGCGGAATTGTGGAACGATCTGCCGCTGGACGACGCGACGATCGCCACGCGGCTAGGTTTGACACGGCAACAGGTAATCAACCTACGCAAATCGGCGCGCGCGCGTCTGGCGCGACGAATGAAGGCTTTTGACGAAGCAAGTTAAAAATGTACCAAGGTAATATCCTAATTCGATTAACGTCTTGAAGTAATGGAGACCTCCGTGTCGGAACATCTTTCAACACAGACTGTCGAGCGATACTCACAGCGAACCTTGTCGCCAGCAGAGCTGCTCGCTGCAGGCGATCATCTCGCGATTTGCGAAGGCTGTCGTCGTCACGCCATCACAGCGATGGGAGCGGACAGTATCCTCTCGTCGGTGCGTACCAACTTGCGGGCCGAAACGGCGAATCATGTCTCTTACGAACAGATCGCGGCTCTCATCGATGGCGAACTCCAAGCCGCGGATCGCGAGGTAGTCGAAAGTCATCTGGAAATATGTGCGTTGTGCGCTGCCGAGGTAAGCGATCTGCGGACCTTTCGCTCATCCATAGCAACCGCACCAGAGAGACCGGTGGTCACTCCCGCACCAGCTACGCTCCGCGAAAGGCTTAGCTCTTTATGGCGATCATCTGCGTCGTGGACTCCGCGTGTCGCGACAGCTTCGGCAGTCGTCCTCCTGCTCATATTGGTAACAGGAGCCTTAGTCTTGGTGTGGAAAACAAGATCGGAAAGGCAGACCGAAGTTACGACAATTCAACGCTCGACCGAACCGAGCGGCGCTCCGTCTCCAGGCTTGGAGGGTACGCCGCAAACGAGCCCGCCTGCTGTTGAAGATAAGAATGGTACGGCGGACGATTCATCGGTCGAGGTAGCACTCAATGATGCAGGCGGCCGCGTCACACTCGACAAGCGAGGCAACATCACGGGGCTCGACGCGTTTTCATCATCCTCGAAGTCTGTAGTATCGAAAGCGCTGATCGCCGAGCGCGTGGAGCCGTCGCCAGTATTGGCGGAACTTTCCGGGAGGGCAGGCACACTATTAGGAGATCAAGGTCATAGCCCCGATTTGCTCTTGAGTCCCGTCGGGTCAGTTGTTCGCAACGAGCGGCCACGCTTCCGTTGGCGTCCTTTAACCGGCGCGAGTTCTTACACCGTCAACGTTCTCGACTCTGATTTCAATGTGGTGGCGACTAGCCCGCCGCTTACAGTGACTACCTGGACTCCGCCATCTGCTCTCGCGCGTGGCGTCATATTTTCGTGGCAGTTGACGGCCGTTAAAGACGGCCAAAAAGTACTCTCCCCCACTGCACCGTCGCCGGAAGCAAGATTCAAGATCTTAGAGATGGAGAAGGCCGTAGAGTTGAGACGCGCCGAAAGGGCTAGCCCAGCTTCACACCTGACACTGGGCGTCCTCTATGCGCGTGCTGGTTTGCTGGACGACTCCGAAAGGGAATTGCGTGCGCTTGCGGCGGCTAATCCGCAATCAGCCGCCGCGCGTAAGTTGCTGCGCAGTGTTGAGGCAGAAAAAAACAAAAGAACAAACACAAAGTGACGTGGCTGTAAAACTGAAATCACAGCCAAGCGTGGTTCGGTGAACGATTCGCCTCAGGACTCGCAGTGTCTCGAGGTCATCAGTACCGTCACGCGGTAGCGTCGGGTCGGTGATCGACATCACTCGCGCTCGTGATCTTGATCGGCGACCCGACGCGAACCGCCTGACGGTACTGATGACCTCTAGCCACTCGCGCTCGTGATGTCGATCGCCGACCCGACGCTTCATAACACCACAAGTCGTCATTGCCTCTAATTAATCTCCCTATTTTCCGTAGCCCACAACCGAAAACGGGGCCCAGTAGAACGGGTGACGATGGTCCCTACTCCTCAGCATTCTAATTGCCGCATGTTGCAACGCCTCGGCCTTCGACACTGGAGATTTGGCGCGCCCTGCAGATAGAAGATTGCGATGGAACTCCAGCATCAGTTCGGTTGTGGTCAGTGATTCGACCTTCCACAAACTAACAACTGTGGTCGGGCTGCCCGCAACGAACAGCGCCCAGGTGATTCCAATAACACCTTCGCCTGCCGCGATCCTTCCCCGGCCGCTCTCGCACGCCGAGAGCACGACGAGATCGGCGCTTAGATCGAGGTTCATCATCTCCCAGGCTTCCAGCATCCCATCATCTTTTGCGCCATCTGCTCCTTGCGCGAGCAGGACACGAGAGTACATAGGACTCGCATCGTTCAGAAGGGCGTGTGCCGCTAATTGGATAATGCGGTACCTTCCCGCCTCTGCCTTCAAGCGTTCTTCGCGAGCTTCAAGGCCTATGTAGACTCTGCTCGTGGCGCCGTACAGTTGGGCCAAGGCCTTCACTTCCCGCTCCGCCTCGGGCAGCGGCGCCAACCGTTCGTCCCGATAGCTGACCTCGACTGACTCAGTGGATGTGTTGCCCAGCGCAGGGTTACCAAAAGCCAGCAGCGTACGGGAGTCAGCATCGGGCTTAACTTTCGGGTGCAGCTTTGCCATTTCACGAAGTACCGTGAGCGAGGGCGCGTAGGAGATCGCGTGGTCCTCGACGAGGTAACGGCGCTGCGTTTGCTGAAGAGCTTGGAATGGCAGCTCCCACAACGGGCCGTCAGGCACGATGACCAGCGTCTTTTTGCCATCGAGTTCCGCCTCGGCCGGTTTGAGCAACAAGTCATACAGTTTGCTGGAATATTCCCGGAACGTGAGGTCTCGTTTTGCCAATTGCTGGCGGAACCTTTCGACCTGATCGGCCAGATCCTTCCGCTTGATCGCGAGCTTGTGCGTCTTCAAACTCAATGTACCTTGGTTGACTCCGTTCTCTTTCGTCACCACGAATAGATACGTGTTGTCCTCTGTTACCACGTACTCAAGCAACGCTCCGTGTGCTTCAGGCAGCAGAGTGGCAGTTTCTTCGAGAGTCACGTTTCGAACCTCGCCTCGCCGCGCTTTCAAATCCGGGTGGGCAGCATAAAGGCCAGTTTGAAATCCTTCGTATTCGAGTCGTGCTTTATTTAAGTCCGCTTTGAGGCTGGTGAGTCGCACCTGATCGGGCTGCGCGCGCTGGCTCTCACGCGATATTTTTGTGTTGAGCAACATAAGATCGTTGTTCAGTTTCTTCTCTTGCTCTTGCTCCTGTGCGGTCATTGCCTTCGTGATGTTCACTCTGCCACGGCGAAGCACATCGAGGAGCGCGCGTGCTTTGGCTTGTTCAGCGTAGGCAAGCGCTTCGGCCGGTTTACTCTGGTCGAGGAGCAGCGCAATCATTTCGTGGTAAGGAGAAATCTTGTTTTCAAAGAACCGCTGTTGCTCCTGCTCCCCACCCGCCACTGATGCACGCAAGACTTCAATGGTGGCGATAGCCTCTTCGAAGGCTCTTCGGGCTTGAGTTGGTTGGTTGAGCGCACGATAAGCCTGACCCGCCGTGGTGCGAATTTCCCAAAGGACATCTCGACCATCTATCTGTGAGGCAATAGTGGTCGCGCGCTCCGCGAACTCCAGTGCCTTCGTATAGTCGCCCTGTAAGTAGTAGACAATTCCCATGGCGCCCAAGGTTAAAGCCTGGCCCCTGGCCTTCTCACCTATTGCTTCGTACTGCGCCAGGCTTTTCTGGAAATAGTCTAACGCCAGGTCGTATCTGCCCTCAGCTCTGTGAACCTCCCCGATGTTGTGTAGCGAAAATGCAATGCCGGCCTTGTTATCTAAAGCTTCTTTAATCTTCAAGCTCTTCTTCAAATAATCGAGTGCCGAGCCATAATCACCCTGCTTCTGATATATAGTTCCGATATTGTTCAACGAGACAGCAACCCCCCCTTTATCCCCCAGTTCCTCAAAGTACTTAAGCGCTCGCTCGTAATTCTTTACGGCTAAGTCGTAGTTACCGTGCGCCTCGTACGTGTTCCCAATATTGTTCAGCACAACGCCCACAAACATTGTGTGACCGAGCAGTTCAAATTGCTCGAGCGCTTTTCGATAATACTCAGAAGCCAAATTGTAGTTGCCCTGTGAGCTGTAGACGGTCGCGAGGTTGGTCAGCGTGAGCGCGACCTTGAGCTTGTCGTCTAAGGTTTTACGCAGCGTCAGACTTTTGTTCAGGTACTCCAATGCCAAACCGTAGTTGCCTTGAGAGTATTGCACCACTCCTATGTCGTTCAGGGCCTGGCCTATCCCCACCTTGTCGCCAATACGTTCCGCGACGGAGAGCGAAAGTTGATCAATCATCAGTGCCTGCGGATAGTTGCTCAGCAAATATTGGCGTGCCCCTTGCCGGGTCAACGCTTTCCACAATTCCGCAGTCATTAATTCTTTCTCTGTTGCCAGCAGTGCATCACGTTCCGCATTAGCTTTCGCCGCCATCAGCGCCGTTGCCAGGTCCTCCTCTGCGACGACATCTCGCCAGATTTTCCACGCTCCGTTTTCTTTGACGAACTGCAGCTCACGATTCTGTCTCCCGAAGCCGTCTGCGGCTTTGCCGGTTTTAACGTCCATGGCGCTCAGCTCAACGACCAGACGCACATTTGCGCGATCGGCGTCCGTGTTCAACTTGCGGATCGCGAGGTTCTTCACATCGATGTTGTCATTCGTTTTGAAGAGCTTATCCAAGGCGTCTTTTCGTGCCGCGAGATTGGGAGAGCCAGCGCTCCACAAGCGCACGCATGCTTCCAGGTCCGCCCGCGCGTAGGCGGCGAAGTACTGGTCCAACAGAGCTCGAAGGGCAGACTCATCCGATGATGAAGCACTTGATGTTTGCGCCGGTTCCTGCGCGTAGACGAAAGACTGAAGACATAGTGCGGTTAAAACTACCAAGGACAGCCAACGTTTTTTGTGCGGCATGCGACGCCTCCTTCAAGGTTCGCGAGAGGCTTGAATCTGGCCGCGTGGTTCCCGGCGCGTGGTGCGTTCAGGGGGCCAGAGAATTTCGATCCTTGTCGGGGTGTGTGGGGTGATTGTAACGCCGTGCGGCGATGCCACAAATAAATTTTCACCCGGCGGTAATACGCGACCCATTCGGTCTTCTTCTTTTCATAGAAACTGACTCTACGCTGACGAGAACATCCTGCGAGAAGTCTTTTTCAACCGAACCGGCATTCCCCCTTATTCGCCGCGCTTTGAATTCCCCCAACGTTGAAATCGGCTTCCCCCTGCCTCAACTCATCATTTGAAGTCTAAATAGACGGAAGCAGAAGAATCATGAAAAGACGAAACATATTCAGGAATGTTGTGGTGCTCATCGCATTGGCTGCGGGAATATCTGTCTCAGTTGCTGCATGGCACACGCGGCGGGTGCAAGCCATACAGGACTCAGAAGACCGGCCTTCTGATTTTGGTTTCATCGACCTTGGCGCGGGGCAGACAGCAAGGTTGAACGTCGTCATAGGAAATCCAGCGTTCATAGGTAATCCAGACGTTAGGGAGGCTGATCCACGCCTCGCGCGTCGCGTGCGTTTCGCATTCGACATTTATGGCATCGAAGATCCAGAAAATCTGCCTGACCCCTCGTGCACAACTCGTTATCACTTTCTCCGCCGTGAGTCGTGCGACGTCGTGTTGATGCCGGGCGAAGCAGCTTCGTTTGATTTCACCGCAACAGAAGGGACGAAAGTCTCACCCTCCATACATTCACTCGGCGGACCAGTCACCCGCGAAGGCGAACCTCAACTAACACCGGAGCCGCACTTGGCCCCGACGCTTGAATTGCGTGAGGGTACTCGAACCATCTTTGTGCTCCCGGCGGTAGCCAAAGGCTTTAACCCGCAGCCAGATCCGCCTGGTGTTCAGTGAGCTATCGAAAGCGAATTTGCGGCAGCAACAGGTGTGCGGGTGGTTGGTCCCTGTGCTTGATGCACGCGAATCTTCGCTGGCGAGTGCTGTAGGCGTTAGAAGGGAGAAAATCATGCATAGTATTACAAAGATTCTCATTCTCGTTTTAGTTCTTATTCTCGGCGGATGCGCGAGGAAAGGAGAGCTGTCCGGAGGACAGGTTGCCAGCAACGCTCAACCAACAACAAGTTCCATTCCAGATGTGTCCCCACCGTCAGCACCAATACTGGCCACCAACACGTCAGCCTCCGGCTTCGACATCAATAAAGTGCCGGTCGTCAGTCCACAACTGGGCAAGTTCCCCTACTTCGGCCTGATCGAAGGCTACCGTCGAGGGCAGAGTAGTAACAAAGATGTAGATTTCGACCGGTATGAATTTTTTGATGGCACGAAGATCATCACTATCGAAGGCCGACTCGCGACGATCGCAGCGGATGGCAATAACGCATCGGCGTTTCAGGTGTTCAAAACTTATGAGTCCCTCGTCACGGGCCTGGGCGGAGTGAAGGTCTTCGAGGGGAAGGCAGAAGACATGGACCCCCTTAGGCTGGAGTTCAGCGACATGCGCCATCGGTATCCTGTCTACGGAACCGATCATATAGGCGTCTACATGCTCCGCATGCCTGAGAGCGAGATCTGGGTGGAAGCGTACATCAACCCAAACCAGCGTGGCCCCTATTATCTAACTGTCGTCGAGAAGAAAGCTTTGGAAGTCAAAGCTTCGCTGCTTCCAGCGGAGGAGATGAAGAAAGAACTTGATGCTAAAGGACATGTCGCGCTTTACATTAACTTCGATTTTAATAAAGCCGACATCAAACCAGAGTCGCAGCCCATCATCAACGAGGTCGTCAAACTTCTGAAGAGTAATCCTGGTCTGAATCTTAAGGTCGAAGGTCATACGGACGATGTCGGAACTCCCGATTACAACAAGAGTCTATCCGACGCTCGCGCCAAGTCGGTTGTTGCCGCACTTAGGGCGCAGGGCATCGCAGACAAGCGGCTCGATGCCGTTGGCTATGGAGAGGACAAGCCAATCGCCGACAACGGCAGCGATGCCGGCCGCGCGCAAAACCGACGTGTTGAGCTAGTGAAGACATCGTGAGCAGGTAAAACATGACACACGTCAATGAAAACTCGACGGCCGAATATAATGGTGACGACGTTCGGCGTGATTACCAAAGTAAGACGGTCCTTATCACCAAACAGTCCCGTTAACAAATACCTGCGAAATCAGTTATCCGCGCTGTGAGCCATTTCACACTCGAGACGTGAAGCTGTTCACATCTCGCGGCGCCGAATCCGTCGTCTATTACTGGTGTAGTGCGACAGCGCCGTTGAGTTAGGCGGAGCTGGGAAAGTTGTAAGAAAGGAAAGGAGAGATTCGCGATGATTATCTGGAGTGGATTCGGTTTTTTGGTTGTCGTTTTCGCGTTTGCGTGTTCGCTCACCATGAATGTTTTCACCAACGCATTGTTTGGGAGCGGGTATTACCAGACGCATGCCTGGCCCCTCGCGCTGGCGATCGCGATCGCGGGAGCACTGACGTGGTTGGTCGGCAATGCGCTCAACCGGCGACAGGGCCGAGTGATGATTGAGAAGGCCACAGGGCGAGAGGTGTTACTGCGACGCAACCACTCCCTGTTCTTCATCAGAATGCACTACTGGGGGCCGATTCTAATTGCCCTGGCTTTCGCCTCCCTGTTTTTTCGGGCGTAGAGCGATGAAGTAGAGCTTCTTCGTGGTTCGTCTCAGCGCCGCAACGCGCGGCGTAATGAGAATGACAAAGCTTTAAAAGATTGACCGGGAATTCCGATTTGCTCAAGCGAGCCCAATCCGATTCCCAAAGGAGTTTTAGAAACCATGTTTACTAGTTTAAAAAAGACGCGAAGCAAATTTAGCCTTGTCTCCCGATTGACTGCATTCATGTTAACGGCTGCATTCATGATGTGCGGTCTTCCTTCAGCAGTGGCACTGTTACGAGCGACATCGTTATGATCAGGGATTACAGATAGCCTCGGATTCTAACCGCGTTCGCTATCAACCTCGTCTTCACAAGATATCTGTTGCCCGGGTACTGATGCAGTTTGAAAATACCACCAACCGCAGTGGGTGGATTGTTTCATACTCAGCCTAAAAATGGGACCAAGGAGGCTCATTGAGTCCCACCGACCGCAGTCGGTGGATGGTTTCAGATCCAACCTACAGAGAGATGGGCACTTCGGAATTTAGAGAATCCCACCAACCGCATACATACGCGATCGGTTGGCAGCTTGTTACTCAGTGTATGCGCTATTTGCTCCCGCTGGGTCGCTCGCGATCTCTCGGTGGCCGCGCTTTATCAATCTCGTGATCTCCTAATTCTTTCCGCGCTTGAGATTCGCTGATTGCAAAGTATGTAATCGTGTCCCACGAATTATGAATTCCGACGAACAAAAGAAGTAGAGCCGCCAGGGCAACCATAAAAAGGGGTCGCTGTGGATGGCTGGGAAGTAAGCTTGCAGCGATCAGGACTAGGGCATACGCGATAAGTGGGAGCACTGAATGCCAGAGCCAGTCTTCAAATACCGGCCGGTACCCAGTCTGCAGTCGTGCTCGTCTAATGACTATTACTCCATACGCCAAGCCTGCAAGTCCACACGCGCCCAGCGCGAAGGCGACACTCGACAGAGAGTGCCAGGGTGCACTCACAATTGCGGAAACGAGCAGCACCGCGCAGAAATGAATTACTGTCGGAGTGCCGAAAGCGCTGATTTCTCGCCCACTGCTTCGTCTGCTTGACTCTGCAATAAGCGCCATCACCACAAACTGCAATCCGGTCAGCGCGGCGCCTGAGGAACCAACGATGACGTAAAAACTTTCCCATGCGACAAGGGGCGATCGGCCGGCTTCTTCCATATTGATCCCTAATGAAAATTCTTAACGGTTCGAGGAGACATGAACCTTGTTACCGTTGATGCAAAGCGGGCAACTGAGTGGCCGAAGCGCAATGGCGTCGAGTCACCGGAAAACACGCGAACATTTAGCGGCGTGTCACGGACTATTATAGACAGTGAAGTTATCCCAGCGATTGAGGAGGGCCAGCCCAGGACCATCATTATAGAGTCCTGCTCCAGTGGCGTTAGTCATAAGGTTGTTAATCACCGAATAAATAATTCCACCGTCTGCCAGAACATTTATTTGACCGTTAGCGTTGGTCTTGACGCCAAACACGGTCCAATTGGCCGGTAAGCTAACGTTGGTTACAAGATCTGTACGAACGCCATCAAGGTAGTAACCGACCGTAAGTTTCCTGGCGCTGGCAGGATCGTTCTCGCCCCCGCCGGTGAATGCGAAGAAGAAGTTTCGAGCATCGATGACGCGAAAAGCCAGTCCAGTGTCGTAACCGCTGCCCCATCTTCCAGCTCGTCTGCTTACTTGAACACGGAGATTACCGCTCGGGGATCCTGTCTCCACCCACGCCACCGCCATCTCATTTGCCAGTACCACGGCATGGCCGTTAAGAATTCCAAATGGTTTAAGACGTGTAGCAATTTGGTTCGTCTGCCACGATCGAGGCCCGTCGCTTCCGCCTTCGGTTGAACCCAGACCACCGGTTTGGAAGGTGTAAGTGGAGTTAGCGCGTGAAAAGGAATCGAAAACTACTGCGTCTGCCGGCGCCGGCGGAGCCGCGCTGACGGGCGCGCTATTGTTAACGGGTGAATTTAGAAAGTTTGGCGCCGTAGGATCAACAACGAATGTTGGCAAAGGGCAGTCGGGACATTCAGAAAGAAGTCCATATGGATAGAGCGTTCCACGAAGGCGTGAGCGATGCGCCTGTCCCTGGTAATAATGAGACATGTCAGCAATCTGAAACGATGGGCGGAAGAAGTAGCTGAGATAGGATCCGTCTCGGCTGAAAACTGCCTGGGGAGTAAATGCAGCTGTGACTGAAGTATCCTTTCGTGGATTAGTATCTTCGTAGCCATGTACTTGTGCGATCCTTCCGACCAGGTTGTTGTGGTCGGAGCCGCCGATGAGCAGTCTGCCGCCACCGCCTTTCGACCCGGGCGAAATTCTCGGCCCGCTAAATAGCGAGCGGCCAACAGGTACGCCATTGAAGTAGGAAATGATCTGATGCCCGTCCCAACCGACTGCCAGGTGCGCCCACTCACCAACTGCCGGCCCTTCATTACTGCTAAAGAAAGTCCACGTTGATCCATTCCATACATCTCCAAAAAGTTGGTAGCGGCTTGCTTCACTGGCGCCGTAAAAGCCGAAACCGAAGAGCAGCGCATGCGCTCCACCATAACCATCTGAGATCAAGTAGGTGGCACCGGCATCGTTTCCAGGTACCGCCCAGACCTCCCAGAAGAAATGGCCCAATGGTACGCCGCCTGGCCAGAACACACCCGCATCAACCGTCTTAGGCGTACCATCAAATTCAAGGACGTAAAATGGATCTGTCGCCAGGGAGAGTGCTCCAGTGAAATCGGTCACGCGGGAGCCATTAACCTCCGAGAGGTATTTTGTTGCCGGTGAAAAACTATAGTAATTCTGGTCCATGCTCGCGTTAAGATTGTAGTCGCCCGTTGTCTGAACGGTGAAGGAATAAGTCCCGTCGCTGGCTGTTTGGAGTGCGGCGGCCTCAGAGCCTGCCAACGTTATCGTCACGCCCGCAAGCCCGGAGCCATTCTCGGCCGTCACACGTCCAGTCAACGGGTATGAAGGTGTGCCCACCAGATCAAATGTTTGGTTGGCTTGCAGGCTTTCAATCTGTTGGCTCTGAGGCGCAAAGTTAAAGTAGGTCTTAGTTGGAGTAATTGTGTAAGAGCGTCCGGCTTCCAAATTTGGAAAGGTGAAAGCGCTAGCAGTAATAGCCGACAAGTCTTCGCCAGGGAGCAATGACAGGTTAAGCGCAAAGAGCATGACCCGTGTGCGTTGATCGATGCTCCAGGGCACGGATGAGCGAAGTTTGAACGGTTCGCTCGTAAAAGAAGGCGACTCGACCGCGATCGCCCGCGTAGAATCGGTCTGACTAATTAGTATCGGGCGATTATTTTGCGCAGCCGCCAATGACGCGGAGATTAGAAACAGTAATATTATTAGAGGAAGGCAACGGCGCATCATCACAATTCCGAATGTGAGTTTTGGCAATTCTCTCGTCGTGGCTTAGTGTGTAGCTACTGTGCTTTGGTTCCAAATAGAGAAATCACTAGTGGCCTCATCTGTCGTCACGATAGCACAAAACTGACGTTACCCAACAACCTCGCACTCAATAAACCAGCAACACAATCGAGCACCAATATGCCTGGCACCACGTATGCAGCAAAAGCTGTAGACGGTAACACCGACGGCGGATTGTGGAATGGTCATGCGTCGGCCACGAACTGGGAAAACCATGCGGTGGCAAGTGGATTTGGCCAGCGTACAAGGAATCATTCAGGAAAGAAATAGTTTACCGGCTCCGGAGTTGCCGTTGGCGTCGGCTGGGCTTCGTCCTTTTCCGGCGACGGCGTTGCCGTCGGCGAAGGCGAAGGCGAACTCGACGCCGCCTGACCGAAACCCGGCATGCTCGCGAAGATCAAGAATGCGGCTGCAGCCATCAGGACCGCATGATTTTTTTTGTGCCTTCTTCTTCGTCACCTATTTTTGACCGTTGAATGTTTCTAATCAGCCGGGGATTGACTATTGGGAAAGAGCGAATTGACCAATTGACAGCAATGAGTTGCTATTTCATAGGCCTCAAAAGTCTGAAAGTCCCACCTCTCATTCACACCGACTTCAGCGCGGTGACCAAGTGCCCTTGTAGAATTAAAGGAACCGTTTCAACGGTTTCTCCGCCGGCTGGTGTTGCAACTCCCTCGTGATCGTCCTATTTGCCTTTGACGGGATACTTCTTAAACATTTTGGCGATGCCTTTGTTGATCGGCTTCGAAACAAGCTTGGCATCCGCAGCTGGATCGGCGCTGGGCGCCCGTTGCAGCACTTCCGTTGCCGAGCCGCGAAAAACTGTCCGCTCTGCTTTGCGATCAAACAGATCGATCACCAGGGTACCCATCGTAACGTCCCACATTGCCATCGAGGCGCCACCCACCATTCCGCTGTAGGCAGGATTAACGACCGTGTAGAAGGGAACACTGGCGACCTGGAGATTGGGACCCGACGCCGCGAGATAAACGACGAGCAGGTCGGGGTCGGCATCTACCTTCGTCAGGCCTCTAGAGGTAAGCTCTCGTTCCACCGCGGCAACGATCATTGCGTTCACAAACGGGTTGCGCACCACGCCTTTGTCAAACGCGAACGTCTTGTAGTTTGAGAAATTAGCGTTCTGATCGTAACCAGCCGATGTCTTTTGAGCGTGGCTTACGCTGGATAAAAGCGCGCTGGCTAATAGAACCACCCCAGCGATGGTAAAGGCAGATTTCATTTTTTCTCCTTTGCAAAGTTGCAACGGGCGGGATCAGTCAGCGACAAAGTTAAGCTGGATTTTTCTTTTGGCGGCAGAGCTCATCCCCTCAATTGTCAGCCTGGCGATTGATTTTCCATCGGGCCGCAGAAAAAGTTTCCCGGATCCCTGAGCGCTGCCGGCGTTTGTCCCGCCGGTAATCTTCAAATCGATTCCCTTGCTGAGATCGGCGGGGGCGGACCAGGTGCAAGCAACAAACAACTGGAGATCGGTAACCAGCGTGATTTCGCCTGTGCCATCTTCCTTCAATTTCACTACCACAAAGCTAACCTTGAATACCTCTTTCCCGACTGTTAGCGTGCCTTGTCCGGGGGCGGTCGCGAGGAGAGATGTAAGCCCCTGCGGCGCCGCCAGGTTAGGCATCGCAAGCAACGTCAACATAGTGAGCGTCACACTCATGGCACCAATTAGTCGACTAACTTTCATAAGTAGCTCACCTTTCTTAGCATTTTCGTTGAATGAGGCGTCGACATATATCCCGCCCTCTTCGGGCTCAAAAAAGCAGCTTCGCCAGAGCACGAATAATCACCTCCAGCGGCAGCCAGCAGCGCCAGGGGTAAGAATGGAAACATCGCCGCAACACCGATCGGACCGATCAAATCCCTCAGCGTTGTCTCCCAGCGTCTGACGGAGCTTCCGGACGTAGGTCTTCAGGATCTCTTCCTGGACAAAGGTTTCCGGCCAGACGGCCTCCATCAACTCTTCCTTGGTAACCAGGCCTGCTCAACCATATAGTTCAAAACGGCAAAAGCCTTCCGGGTGAGGGCCAGCCGTTGACCGTCTCGCCAAAGGCACTCGTCAGAGGTATCGAGTCGAAATGACTGAAACTGCTTCATCTTAGTTCTCGCGAAGGTCGAAGATGCTGGAAACTCGAAAGCTAACCCAAGCAAAGACCGTGAAGTCTACTAAACTGTCGGCTTGATAGCGTTTGTGGAGGGGGAATGAATACCGGTACGTCGTACGCTTCAGGCGGACACCGCGCGCGCGACTCTTAACGTGTTCGTGTTTTTCTCACACCCTGCGCCGTGGCCTTGCGTCGGTCACTTACCTTTGACATCAACTCGAACCCTATGGCGCACAGGCTACCGACATCTGGAGCTCAGAACTACTGTCAAAAATTACAGGTGGCATGTGACATGCTCGCTAATATACTCCCGCGAGGCGATTGACCGAGCATTTTGGTACTGCTCTATTAGAAGAGATCACTACCAAATTTTCGTGCTTACCCCGCTTTATGATTTTTTACGGCAGAGTTCATGGTGCTAACACCTCATCAATGAGTAATTACGGCAAGTTATTCGGCCTCTGCGGGGTGCCAGTGTCTATACCGGCGCTCTGCCAGTAAGCTTCGGCGTCTGCTTCAGCGACAGCCGTTTCCAAACGTGTGTGGCTACGGTCTAGTTCATCGAGCTCGATACGGACACGGGCTCTTGCAATCTCCAGCTGCCGCCGCCGCTGTTCTCGCAATCGTTCCGGATGCGTACTGCCTATACCAGCCAGGCTGCGCTCAATGTTTTCCGGTTTCAGATCCTCTTCGAGTTGTTCGTCGCGCGTCTGCATTTCCGCCTGCCTGACTTGTACTTCGCTCAATTGCACGCGGAAATTAGCGGCGATTTCCTGAGCGCTGGTTTGCGCCAGTGTAGTTGTTGCAAACAGTCCACTCAGCAACAGGGTGGCAGGAATTCGATTTAAAAGTCTTTTCATTTCCATACTCCTTCTCTCATCTTCTCGCCTTACAACCTCATCCGAGTTGCCGGAGGAAGCAAGATGCCAGAGACAACTACCAATACAAAAACTTTGCCACAGCTCCCGCTTGTTGCTGTGTTAGATGAATTGTTTGAAAAGGGGGCGGATAGCTGGAGGAGTGTTAGGCTTGGTCTTTTAAACCCCTAGCGTGGGAGCGTGACATAGGTGACGAAATGCGGCCGGATGACAAGCAGCGGTCACGACTGTTGCGGCTGCGGTCGATCGATGCCGAGTTTGCGCACGGTGCTTGAGATGGATGCGGTTGAGGCCTGGACGCAAAAATCCCTCAAGCAACTCTGGAATTTGTAGATGAGCAGTTGGACCAGGCAGCACCCTTCTCTTTGAGTTTCGGCGCGCCTGTCACCGCGCAGTTTGTGATCGAGGACCACGCACGGCGTCATAGCTGGCACCACCTGGCCCGCATCCGCAAAGCGATCGGCCGTTAAAACAATCGTAGTATTAATGGCCACGCAGGAAGTTCGTGACAGTCTCAGCGAACTGCTGTGGAATCTTATCCATCGCGTTGTGTTCCTGACCTTCGAGAACGACGAGAGTCCGCCTGGGCAAAGTTTCCATTAACGAGTTGGTTGCCTGCTTCAGTTGTGGTGAAGCGGTTTTACTGCCGGTAAGGAGCAATGTTGGCACCTCTAATGCCCTCATTCGCTTTGCATCAAAACGATATTTACTAAGTGCGCGAATTTCGCGAATCTGTACATCAATGCCAGAGACGCGACCGGACCACGATGGCTGACGTTTCATCGTCGCGATTTCATCCGGCGAGATCAACACGATTTCCCGCAAGAATGTCACCAACGCCTGCTCGCGATCGCCGGCGTGAATCATTGTCTCCATTCGGTCGGCAACGGCGGTGTGATCGAGATCCTGCAGGGGTGGTTCGTAAAGAACGAGCTTTGAGATCTTGTTCGTAAGAAATGCGGCCTCGAGCGCGGAGAGTCCTCCAATCGAATGGCCGAGGACGAAGACCGGGCCCGGTCGAGAGTTAACGACTGCGGCGACATCCTCAAATTCCTTCCTCAAGCTGTAGCTCGAACCGGCTTCACTTTCGCCGTGACCGCGGCGATCCATTGC
>WNFZ01000128.1_pt1 | contig 83451 bp, 86 predicted proteins | sample 5400081 | NCBI WGS metagenome assembly WNFZ01 (sample SAMN13153365, study PRJNA577476) | soil metagenome | isolation source: 80 cm soil or saprolite under grassland replicate 1 | place: USA:California | collected 2016-06-15
CGTTCCTCACGCCCATCGACGAGGCTCGCAACCTCGGCGCGATGATGCTCTTCGGAGAGAAGTACGGGGAGATCGTCCGCGTCGTCGAGATCCCCGGGTTTTCGCGCGAGCTCTGTGGCGGCACTCACGTGCGCACGACCGCGGAGATTGGGCCGTTCGTGATGCTCTCCGAGGGCTCGGTGGGGGCGGGGGTCCGGCGCATCGAGGCCGTCACGTCGGGGGAGGCGTTCGCCTACATGCATGCCAGGGCTGAGGAAGCCGACGAGCAAGCCGCGGAGCTCGAGCGGGTGCGCAAGGAGCCGAAGAAGGCTCGCGCGACGGCGGAGCCGGACATCGTCGAAGAGCGGCGGAACAAGGCCGGCGAGGTCGAGGTGATCGTCATGGAGCTCGGCGCGACGACGCCCGAGGACATGCTTCAGCTCTCCGACCGGCTCATGCAGCAGAACGCCCCCGCCGCGGTGGTGCTCGGCGCGTGCGACGACGGACGCGTCCACCTCCTCGTGAACCTCGACCGCTCGCTCGAGGAGCGCGGGCTCGACGCGGTCAAGGTCGTGCGCGAGGCAGCGGCCCTCGTCGGCGGCGGAGGTGGCGGACGCCCGACGATGGCCCGGGCGGGCGGGCGCGATCCCGAGAAGCTGCCCGAGGCGCTCGCGCGGGCGGAACGGACACTCCTCGAAGCTCTCACCTAGTGGTCGCGGTCGTGAGTGTGTTCCTGGCTGACAACGACACTTGCGGCCGCGGCCACTCTAGACTGGCGCGCCGGTGAAGGTGCTCGCCCTCGACTACGGTTCGGCGCGGACCGGCGTGGCGGTCTCCGACCCGACCGGAACGGTCGCGCGTCCTCTCGGGGTCGTCGAAAGAGCCGCAAGCGAGGACGGCATCGCCCGTCTCGTCGAGCTGGCGCGCGAGGAGGACGTGGAGCGCATCGTCGTCGGCCTTCCCATCACTTTGCGCGGGGAGCACGGCGCCCAGGCGGAAGAGACAGATCGTTTCGTCGAGCTCCTCCGCGCAGCCGTCGACCTGCCGGTCGAAAGCTTCGACGAACGCTTCACAACCAAGCTGGCGGAGGCCGGCCAAACCCGAGCAGAACAGGATGCGGTCGCGGCCGCTCACCTGCTCTCGAGCTATCTGACGTGGAAGAGCGCCCGCCCCGCGTAACGCGCCACCGGTCTTCGTCGCCGGCGGCGCGGGGGCTCGCAGCCTTCGGCGGCCTGATCCTGGGCGTCGGCGTGCTCGCTGCGCTCGCCTTCGCCATCGTGGGCCGGGGCGACGGCTCGGCCACCCCGACGACCGCGCCGACGACGACCGGGCCGCCGCCGAAGCCGGTACTCCGGATCATCTTCCCGGAGGGCTTCACGATCGACGACATGGCCAAGCGCATCAGGGCGGTAAACAAGATCGCCGAGGAAAAGCGGAAGATCACGCCCAAGCTCGAGCCTCGCCAGTACTTGCGGATCGGCAAGACGAAGAGCGCACCGCCCCAGGGCTTCGAGTACAAGAAGCGGGTTGCCAGCCTCGAGGGCTTCCTCTTCCCCGCCACGTACGACTTCACCGAGGACACGACCACGAGGCAGCTCGTGGACAAGCAGTTCGAAGCCTTCATCCGCGCTTGGAGCCAGCTCGACCTCCGCTACTCGAAGTCGAAGAACCTGACGGCCTACGACGTCCTCATCATCGCGTCCATGATCGAAAAGGAAGTGCAGGTACCGAAGGAGCGACCGCTGGTGGCGGCGGTCATCTACAACCGGCTCCATGCCGGCTTGCCGCTCGGCATCGACGCGACGATCCGCTACGGCCTGCACATCCCGCCGACCGAGCCAATCCACCAGAGCGAGCTCGACTCGGACTCGCCCTACAACACGCGGAAGTTCCCCGGTCTGACCCCGACGCCGATTGCCAACCCGGGGCTCGCTTCGCTGCAAGCCGCCGCCCATCCGGCGAAGGTCGATTACCTCTATTTCGTGCGTAAGGCCGACTGCAAGAGCCACTTCTTCACCGCGAGCGAGAAGAAGTTCGACGACTATCCGCGCGCGGGACTGAACTGCTGATGCTGACAGCCGAGACGCGGCTCGTCGGGCTGATCGGCGACCCCGTCTCGCACTCTCTCTCCCCCCGCATGCAGAACGCGGCATTTGCCGCGCGGGGCCTGGACTGGGCCTACGTCCCTCTCCGGGTGGCGGCGGCACGACTCGAGGACGCGGTGATCGGTCTCGTTGCCCTGGACTTCGCCGGTGCGAACGTCACCATCCCCCACAAGACGGCCGTCGTTGCATTCTGCGACGAGCTCGACCAGGTGGCGGAGCGCGCGGGCTCGGTGAACACCCTTGTCGTTCGCGACGGCCGCGTGCTCGGCTCGAGCACCGACGGCCCCGCCGTCGTGGGACTCGTGGACGCTGCGGGCGCCTCGGTGTTGGTGCTCGGCGCCGGAGGGGGAGCCCAGGCGGTTGCGACGTCGCTCCTCGACGCCGGGGCGGAATCCCTCAGCGTCGCCGCCCGCGACGCCGAGCGCGCTCATGCCCTCGCGGCGCGTCTGCGCACGCTCTTTCCCGAGCGGAAGGTGGACGCGGAAGAGGAGTGGCCGCCGGCGACTCGGGCAACCCTGCTCGTGAACGCCACGCCGATCCGCGACGAATTGCCCGTCGAGCTCGAGGGAGCCCGGCAGGTGGTCGACCTTGCTTATAAGCCCGAGCGCTCGCCGACGACACTTGTAGAAGCCGCGCGGGAGGCGGGCTGCGAGCGCGTCGTGGACGGGGTCGACGTTCTCATCGCCCAGGGGGCGGCGTCGTTCGAGCGCTGGACCGAAGTCTCGGCCCCGTTGGAGGTAATGCGCTCCGCGGTCCGACGGTGAAGCGCCCGCGGGAGTGGGCCCTTCGTGGGCTGGAGTGGTGCGACTACCCGTTATGGATCTGGACGTTCCCTCCTTGGAGTGGCTGGTCGCCGGATGCGTAGCCGTTGGCGACGATGATCCCGTATACGTCGACGGCCGTTCCGCCTTCGCCGTTGTCCTGGACCCTGATCCGGTAGAACAAGGGAACGGGACCACCGTCGACGGTCGCCAGGCCGTAGATCCTGGCCTCGGTGGCGCTATCGCAGAGGACGGCGAGGACGTTCCCGTGCAGGTTCATCGGGAACGCAGGCCCGTGATCCTGGTACTCCTCGTTGCCGGAGGCGTTGCCTGCTCCGTCGGTCTTCGCTATGCCCCCGAAGCTGGAGTTGTCGCCGTTCATGGCGTAGATCCAGCCGCCGTTGTCGATCTTGACGTCGCACAGCGGCGTGCTCACGGGCAGCACCCACGCCTTGTCGGCGATGTCGAAGGGCTCATCTCCCAAGGGAGGCGGCGCATCCTGCATGCCGTCCTCGTCGGTGTCGGCGAACGCCTCGATCACGTCTTTGCCGGGGAGATCGGGGCCCGTGTAGCAGAACGTCGCCACGCCCTGGTCATTCGTCGTTGCGGTCCCGTCCTCGTCGGGCGGGTTCTGGTCGATCTCCGAGGCGCCTTCCACGTCGAAGACCACCGTGATCTCAGGGACGGGCTGGCCGGACTGATCCTGCACCGTCGCGGTCACGCAGTGCTGCGTCTCGACCTCGTTGACGTCTTCCTCCGGCTGGAGCGTCAGGGTGAATGGCTCACCTACCGTGACGACGGGGCCGAGGGTGATGTCGATGAGCGTCAGGGTGGGGGCAGCCGACATCACAGCCTGGATCCCCGTGAACGGTGGTCCATCGAGGTCGTAGATGAACTGGAGGTCCGTGCCGATGAGATCGAACGGCGACGTCTCCTCGAAGTCGATTCCGGTCAGACCGACTACAGGGTCGTAAGAGACTGGGATCGCGCATCGTGGGACCGCCGCGGGCGTCGTGTAGCTCGTGGCGCTTGCGGCATCTGCCGCATAGAGCATCTCGGTGTTGTGGGAGGTCCCACCGTCAGTCAGCAGGTACGTACCGGCTGGTTGCCCGGGGAGGCTCTTCTTCACGGCAAGCGTGTCGTTCCCCTCCTCGAAGCCGCCCTGGTCCGGCACCCAGCAGGCCTTGAGGATGGCTCCGCTGTTCTTGTTCAGTTGGTACAGCACCTGGTGATTGGTGCCGGTCGGCCACTCGTGGTAACCCGCCACCCAGAGATCGCCGTTGTCGGGGTCGAGATCCAGTGCCCCGATGTCGTCCTGATCGACGACGCCTGGACCGTCGCCGAACGGGATCTGCCCCATGTTCGCGCAGGCGGGCGGAAGCGACGTCTTGTGGATGAGACCATCGCCGAGGAAGGTCGGGGCGGGGGTGACGAACGTGTACCAGAGGAAGCCGCCTCCTCCCGGGTCGAATCCAATCCCGCGCCCGTTCTGCGACCCGGGCGGCACGCACGAGACCTCGAACATGTCGTTCCCGATGTCGTACTGAAGGATTCGGGAGGGGAAGTTCGACGCCTCGTACCCCAACAGCTTCGTCCCCGGCGGGGCATGCGTCGCGAGCGCGTTACTCGCAAACATGAGACCGACCGCCACTACGACAAGCGTCGAAAGCAGCTTCGTCATCTTCACGTCCCCTTCGGTCGCTGGCCCTGCCGCCAAGCGGCTTACTCGGGTCAACGACTATAGGGAAACAGACCAGAGTTCGCCATGTAGCCAAGCGAGCAGGCACTGAGCCGCGAGGGCTAGGCTGCGCCCGTGGCGTTGAGGCTGACGACCGCGGGTGAATCGCATGGGCCCGCGCTGGTCGCGGTCGTCGAAGGGCTGCCGGCCGGGCTCGTGCTCGAGCGCGCGGCGATCGACGAGGATCTGCGCCGGCGCCAGCAGGGGTACGGTCGCAGCCCGCGTCAGAAGATCGAGACGGACGAAGTCGAGGTGTTGGCGGGATTGCGACATGGTCGGACGCTCGGGACGCCGCTCGCCCTAGTCGTTCGCAACCGCGACCACGAGAACTGGAAGTGGGGGATGAGTCCGTGGCCGCCCGAGGGCGAGCCGGAGGGCAAGGGCAAGGAGCCGGTGACCCTCCCGCGGCCGGGGCACGCCGACCTGGCCGGCGTCATGAAGTACGGACTGTCGGATGCGCGCGATGCGCTCGAGCGCGCGAGCGCGCGCCACACGGCTGCGATCGTCGCGGCGGGCGCGGTTGCGAAGGCGCTCCTGCGCGAGATCGAAATCGAGGTGGCGGGGCGGGTCGCAACCGAAGACCTGGAACGCCGGATCGACGAGGCGCGCGCCGAGCGTGACACGGTGGGGGGCGTGGTCGAGGTTGTGGCGCGCGGCGTCCCGCCAGGGCTCGGCTCCTATGCGACGAAGGAGGATCGGCTCGATGCGCGCCTCGCCGCGTCAGTGATGGGCACGCAGGCCGTGAAGGGCGTCGAGATCGGCGCGGGGTTTGCGCTCGCGGAGCTGCGAGGGTCCGCGGCGCACGACGAGATCGTGCGGGACGACCGGGGCTACCATCGGCAGACGAACCGCGCCGGCGGCATCGAGGCAGGAATGTCCAACGGCGAGGAGATCGTCGTGCGTGCCGCGATGAAGCCGCTGCCGACGCTCATGCGCCCCCTGCAGTCCGCTGATCTGGAGACCGGCCAGGCGGCCCAGGCTCTCGTCGAGCGGTCCGACGTCGCTGCAGTAGAAGCGCTCGCCGTCGTGGCGGAGGCCTGCGTCGCATTCGAGCTGGCCCGCGCAGCCCGGGACAAGTTCGGCGGCGATGCGCTCGAAGATTTCGTCGGCGCTCACCGCGCCTACCTCGAACGCATCCCGTGGTCGGCGCGCTAGGGCGCCACCTGGCGCTCGCCGGCTTCATGGGCGCCGGCAAGACGACCGTCGGCACGAAGGTGGCCGACCTGACGCACCGGCCGTTCGTCGACCTTGACGCCGAGATCGAGGCCAGGCACGGGCCCATCCCGGAGCTCTTCGAACGGAGCGAGCCCGAGTTTCGCCGCCTCGAGGAGAACGTGCTTGCCGAGGCCCTCGCCGGTCCTGACTCCGTCATCGCGCTGGGCGGGGGCGCCGTCCTCTCCCCCCTCAACCGTGAGCGGCTGAGGGAGCGCGCGTTCACCGTCCACCTCGAGGTCGACGTCGACGATGCATGGGAGCGCGTGCGGGGCTCGAATCGTCCGTTGGCCCGGTCCGAGGACGAGTTTCGGCGCCTCTACGAGTCCAGGCTCAGTGCCTACGCCCAGATCGCCGAGGCGGCCGCGGGGGAATCCGAGGGCGTGCTGCTCGCCGCGCTTGGCGGCCGCCGTGAGCGCCCCGAGGTGGGGACAGCCGCACTAATCGCGGACGAACACGTGCTGGGTCTCCATCCCCTGGAGGTGGACGGAGAGACGCACAGCGTCCCGGCCGGGGAGGCCGCCAAGAGCATGGAGGTCGTGGAGCGCCTGCTCGAGGAGCTCCGGCTCGGCCGCGAAGGCACGATCGTCGCCTTCGGCGGCGGCTCGACGACCGATGTGGCCGGGTTCGTGGCGGCGACGTACCTGCGCGGGGTCTCCTGGGTGGCCGTACCCACCACGCTGACCGGGATGGTCGATGCTGCGATCGGGGGCAAGACGGGGATCAACACCGCCGAGGGAAAGAACCTCGCCGGCTCCTTCCACTTTCCGCAGGCCGTCGTGATCGACCCGGACTATCTCCGCACGCTTCCGGACGAGGAAAGGCGCGCCGGCATGGCCGAGGTCGTAAAGACGGGGCTCCTGGCGGGACGAGAGGTCTGGAGCCTGCCGGAGGACGAGATGATCCGCGCCTGTGCGGCCTTCAAGGCGGCAGTCGTCCTCTCGGATCCGTACGAGACCGAGGGGCGCCGAGCGATTCTCAACCTCGGGCATACGTTCGCTCACGCGCTCGAAGCGGGCTCGAGCTATGGCGTGAGGCACGGCGACGCCGTGGCGCTCGGTCTCCTCGCCGCGCTTCGTCTCTCCGGCCAGGCGACCGACGACGTCGAAGAACTCCTGCGCCCGGTACTGGTCGAAGCCGATCCCGACGCGGCCTGGGCGGCGCTCAAGCGCGATAAGAAGGGTGAGGGCGTCTTCGTCCTTCTCGAGGCTCCTGGGAAGCCGGTCGTGACGACGGTGTCGGACGACGAGGCCCGCGCCGCCTTGAACACTCTCATCCGTCAGTAGACTCGCCGCCGTGCAGGTCGTCGTTCTCAACGGCGTCAATCTGAACGCCCTCGCGGATCGCGACTCCGACCTCTACGGCGGGGTGGGACTCGACGATCTCGAGACCAAGATTTATGCCTGGGGCCGTGAGCTTGGCTGCTCGGTGCGCTGCTTGCAGACGAACAGCGAGGGTCAGTTCATCGACTGGTGCCACGACGCTCGCAGCTGGGCGAAAGGCGTGATCGTCAACCCGGGCGCCTGGACGCACTACAGCTATGCCATTCGTGACGCGCTCGAGTTCTTCAAGGTTCCGGTCGTCGAGGTGCACCTCTCCGATATCGAGAAGCGCGAGGACTGGAGACGCGTTTCCGTGATTGCGGACGTCGTCACGAAGCGCGTGATCGGCAAGGGCCCCGACGGCTACCGCGAGGCGCTTGTGTTTCTCACGCACAAGGGAAACGACGCGTCTTGAACGGCCGCATCGAGCGGCTCCGAGGGGAATTCGAACGGCCCCAGGTCGCATCGTTCCTCGTCTCGAACCCCGTCAACGTGCGCTACCTGACCGGCTTCGAGAGCTCGAACTCCTTTGTGCTCGTGGAACACAAGCGAGCGTTGGTGCTCACGGACGGGCGCTACATCGAGGCGGCGAGGGGAGTGGAGGGAGTCGAGGCGGTGCTCGTCGACCGGGAGTTCGGGCCGGGGGTAGTTGCCGCGCTCTCGGAGCTCGCGTCCGGCCCGGTCGCGTTCGAGGCAGACCACCTCACATCTGCGCGACACGCAGCGCTGGCCGCCGCGGGCCTCGAGCTCGTTGCGACGGTGGCGGTCGTCCTGGGGCTCCGCGCGGTCAAGGAGCCTGCGGAGCTGGAGGAGATTCGCCGTGCCGCGGGCATTCTCAACGTCGTCTACGAGCGGTTGGCCGCGGAGACCATCGTCGGGCGGACGGAGAAGGAGGTTGCCTGGTGGTTCGAGAGCGCGCTGCACGGGGAAGGCGCCGACGCACTGGCGTTCGACGTCACGGTGGCGAGCGGCCCCAACGCCGCATTTCCCCACCATCACGCGGGTGCCCGGAAGATCGGCGTGGGGGAGACCGTCGTCGTCGACGCGGGCGCCAAGGTCGACGGCTACTGCTCCGACTGCACTCGCACCTTCGCGACGGGTCCGCTCCCCGGCGACCTTCGCCGCGCATACGCCGTGTGCCGTTCGGCCCAGGAGGCGTCCCTCGCGGGGGTGCGTGCGGGCGCGGACGCCCGCGGGCTCGACGAGATCGCGCGCCGAGAGCTAGAGGAAGGCGGCTTCGAAGTCCTGCACGGGCTGGGCCACGGGGTGGGACTCGAGGTGCACGAGTTGCCAGTCATGCGGCCGACCGCCTCGGGCTCCCTCGAGCCGGCGAACGTCGTCACCGTGGAGCCGGGTGTCTACCTCGCCGGGCAAGGCGGCGTGCGCATCGAGGACCTCGTCATCGTCACCGAGAACGGCGCGGAGGTGCTGACGCCGTTCACCAAGGAGCTGCTGACGCTGGACTAAACTCTCGGCGCCGTGGCCGAGACGGTCTCCACGAATCAGTTCCGCAACGGAATGCACGTCGAGCTCGACGGGCAGGTCTGGCGCATCGTCGAATTCCAGCATGTGAAGCCCGGCAAGGGCGGCGCGTTCGTCCGGACGAAGCTCAAGAACCTCGATTCGGGCGCCGTCGTCGAGCGCACATTCCGAGCGGGGGAGAAGATGCCGCGCGTGCACACCGAGACGAAGAGCGTCCAGTACCTCTACGACGCGGGCGACGAGGTCGTGTTCATGGACACGGACAACTACGAGCAGATCTCCCTGCCGCACGGAGAGCTGGAGGCCGAGCTCCCGTTCATGCAACCCTCGAGCTCGGTGATGCTGCTGATGGTGGACGGGCGTCCATCGGGCGTGGATCTGCCGGCATCAGTGGAGCTTTCCGTGGTCGAGACCGAGCCCGGCGTCAAGGGCGACACCGTCTCCAACGTGACGAAGCCGGCAACGCTCGAAACCGGGGCCGTAGTCCAGGTGCCGCTGTTCGTGAACGTGGGCGACCGGGTCAAGGTCGACACGCGCGAACGCCGGTACATCTCGCGGGCGTAGCGGAACTCCATGCCCGCGCTCGTAGATACGACCATCAGGCTCCTCTCGCAGGAGCCGCTCGCGGCGCGGATGCAGGGGTCGAGCGTCCTCGAGCTTGCGGGCGTCCTCGACAAGGCCGGCTTCTCCTGTCTCGAGGTCTCGGGCGGCGGCTGCTTCGAATGGGCCGTTCGGCGCGGCGTCGAAAGCCCGTGGGAGCGCATCAGGGCCATCCGCTCGCGCTGCTCGACACCGCTGGGAATTGCGCTGCGTGGCCGCTTCCTCGTCGGTTCGCGACCGCTCTCGCGGGATCTCGTCCGTCGTTTTGTGGGGAGCGCCGCCGCCAGCGGCATCGACGTCTTCAGGCTCCACGATCCGCTGAACGATCTTGGGAACCTTCGGGAGGCCGCTGAGGCGATTCGGGCAGCGGAGAAAGAGCTTGCCGTGGGGCTCGTGCACAGCCCGGGTCTCACCGGCGAAACCGAGGTGTTGCTCGAGCGCGCGCAGCGTCTCGAGGAGCTGGGCGCCTCGCGCGTCCTTCTCCACGATCCCGCGGGCTCGCTCGATCCCGCCCAGGCTAGGGAGCTCGTCGAGAGCCTGGGGGAGGCGAGCGGTCTTCCCGTCGGCCTCCATTGCCAGGGCTCCGGCGGTGCGGCGCTTGCTGCCGCGCTCGAGGCAGCCCGGGCGGGCGCAGCCCTGGTCGCGTGCGCGCTCTATCCGGTCGCTCTCTCTCTGCACCGTGTCTCCGCGGAGTCGTTGACTCGGTCTCTCAGGGGACTGGGGCTCGACACCGGCGTGGACGTGGACATCCTCTGGAAGGGCTCGGAGTTGGTGGACGAGGCGCTCGGGGACGAGCCGGTTCCGCCCCTCTCACCCCGCGTCGCCGTGCGTGCGGCTGAGCACCGGCTCCCAGCAGGTCTCGTCGCCGAGCTCGATCAGCATCTGCGGGCGCGGGGGGTCGCAGACCGGCTCGACGACGTCCTTCAGGAGCTGAATGAGATCAGGCGCGAGTCGGGCTGGCCACCGCTCGCCTCTCCGATCGGGCAGATCCTCGGCTCGCAGGCCCTGCTCCACGTGCTGTCCGCGCAGCGCTGGCACATCGTGGTGGACGAGCTTCGCGACCTCATCGAGGGACGCTACGGGACTCCCCCGAGCGAGGTCGATCCCACGGTCATGCGCGCTGTCCAGCTCATCGGCGACGGCTCGTCGCGAACGGAGGAACCTCCACAGGAGATCGAGGAGCTCCGCGAAGAGGCCGAAGGGATCGCCTCGAGCGAGGAAGAGCTCTTGCTGCTCGCGCTCTTCGGCGAAGAGGCCGAGCCGCTACTCCAGTCGATCCGGACACGCGGGACGGAGCCCGATTCACTGGCAGGCGCAGGGCTCGAACGGCGCGAGGCCGAGCGGATCCGCGAGATCATCCGGATCGTTCAAGAGACCGGCATCGGCGAGGTGACGATCGAGGAGGGCGAGACACGGATCACCATCCGGCGGAGCGACGAGGGCGCCGAGGTCCCCGTCGGCGGCGTTCAGTCCGGTGGGAGTGCGGCCGAACCCGACCTCCCACCCATCCTTCCCCGTGACGATGTCATCCGAATCGAAGCACCGATGGTGGGGACTTTCTACAGCGCGCCGGAGCCGGGGGCCGACCCCTTCGTGCAGGAGGGCGACCCGGTCGCCCCGGGCCAGACACTCGGGATCCTCGAGGCGATGAAGTTGATGAACGAGGTGAAGGCGGAGGTCGAGGCGACTGTGCGCCGAATCTGCGTCGAGAATGCGCAGGCGGTGCAATACGGCGATCTTCTGTTCGAGCTGGAGCCGCTGAACGGGCGCCCGCTCGACGCCCTTTAACGTGGCCCGACGGGACGGGTCGCCCCCGGGGCCGCCGCGGTCCTCCCTCCGCTTCGAGCGTACTGCGAAAAAGCGCGCTCGCGTGTCGCGCATCGTCGAGAGAGAGCGCCGGTGTTCACGCGCGTCCTGATCGCCAACCGCGGCGAGGTCGCCGTCCGCATCATCCGCGCCTGCCACGAGCTCGCCGTCGAGGCGGTCGCGGTCTACTCGACCGCCGACCGCGACGCCCTCCACGTCCGCCTGGCCGACCAGGCCGTCCACATCGGCCCGCCGCCGCCGGCCGACAGCTATCTGAAGATCCCGTCGATCATCGCCGCGGGCACGACGACCGGCTGCGACGCCGTTCACCCGGGGTGGGGGTTCCTGGCCGAGAACGCGGCCTTTGCCGCCGCCTGCGAGGACAACGATCTGGTCTTCATTGGGCCGCGCCCCGACACGATCGAGACGATGGGAGACAAGGTCGCGGCCAAGGCGACCATGGCCGCAGCCGGTCTGCCGCTCGTCCCCGGCTCAAATGGAGCGACGGGCTTCTCACAGGCCCAGGAGCTTGCCCAGGAGATCGGGTTCCCCGTGCTCCTCAAAGCGGCGGCCGGGGGCGGCGGGCGCGGCATGCGGCTGGTGGAGTCGCCCGCAGATCTCGAGGCCGCTTTCCAGACCGCCGCGTCCGAGGCTCAGGCGGCCTTTTCGGACGGCTCGCTGTACGTCGAAAAGGCGGTCGTCGGAGCCCGTCATGTCGAGATTCAGGTCCTGGGCGATGGCGAAGGCGGCGTCCTGACGCTCGGGGAGCGGGACTGCTCGATCCAGCGACGCCATCAGAAGCTCGTCGAAGAAGCCCCATCCCCCGCTGTCTTCGACAGCCTTCGCGCCGAGATGGAGGACGCCGCACGCCGCGCCTGCGAGACGCTCCGCTACCGAGGGGCAGGGACGCTCGAGTTCCTGCTCGACGCAGAGGGCCGCTTCTCCTTCATCGAGATGAATACGCGGCTCCAGGTCGAGCATCCGGTCACCGAGCTGGTCACGGGCATCGACGTGGTCCGAGCCCAACTCGGCGTCGCGGCCGAGGAGGGGCTGCCCGCCGAGGGCGCCGTCCCACTGCGCGGTCACGCGATCGAGTTTCGAATCAACGCCGAGGATCCCACCCGTGACTTTGTGCCTGCGCCGGGCACGATCGCGCGCTTCCAGCCGCCCCTCGGCCCCGGAGTCCGAGTCGACACGCACGTCTTCGACGGCTACACGGTCCCTCCGTTCTACGACTCCCTGCTCGCGAAGATCATCGTCTGGGCGGAGGATCGGCCGGCGGCGATCGCTCGCGCGCGGCGTGCCCTGTCAGAATTCGAGCTCGAGGGCCTCCCAACGACGAAAGCTCTGGCCATGGATGTCATCGAAACGGAAGGCTTCACGAGCGGCGCCTACACGACCGCGTTTCTCGGCGAAGCCGACCTCGCCGCGCTCGGGGGCAACTCGTGAGCCGCAAGTCGGCGCGCCGCGACGCTCTCTTCGTCCTCTACCAATGGGACGTCACCGGGACGCCGCTCGCCTCGCTCCATGAGGGCGAGCTCGACCCCTATGCCCAGGAGCTCGTCGACGGCGTCTCGAGCGAGGCAGCCGAGCTCGACGCCCGCATCAACGACGCTTCGAGCGAATGGAGCGCCGACAGGCTCGGCGCCCTCGAGCGGAACGTCCTCCGGATCGCCCTCTGGGAGCTGGAACGCGGCGACGTGCCGCTCGAGGCGGCGATCGACGAGGCGGTCTCGCTCGCGAAGCGTTACTCTTCCGAGGATGCCGGCCGTCTAGTGAACGGGATCCTCGGGCGCGTCGTTCGGGAGGCGGCCCGGTGAGCGAGCGCGAGAAGGAGCCCGCCGCGCGCTTGGAGGAGCTCCTGAAGCGCCTGGAGGAGGCCCGCGCGCGCCTCGAGGTGACCGACGATCCGGAGCAGGCCGTCGAGGTTCTCCGCGAGCTGGCGGACGTGGCGAAGGAGGTGCAAGCCGAGATCGAGCGCGCCCGCCGCGAGGAGGGCTCGTGAGATCGGTCGAGGAACTGCGCGCGCTCGTCGAGGACGAGCTCGCCCGGCTTCCCTTCGCCGGAGAGCTCGGCCGCCTCGAAGAGGCCCTGCGGTACTCGCTGCTCGGCGGCGGCAAGCGCATTCGGCCGGTGCTCTGCCTTGCGACCGGCGAGGCGCTCGGTCACGACCCCACAGAGCTCCTTCCGGCGGCCTGCTCGCTCGAGCTCGTGCACACCTTCAGCCTCGTCCACGACGACCTGCCGGCTCTCGACGACGACGACCTGCGCCGCGGACAGCCGAGCGCGCACGTTCGCTTCGGCGAAGGCGTCGCGATCCTGGCCGGAGACGCGCTTCTCACCGAAGCCTTCCGCCTCGTGCTCGGCTACCCCGCCCCGGACCCGGCGCGGGAGCTCGCGCTCGCGACGATCGGAATGATCGGCGGGCAATACGTGGACGTGACCACGGACGGCGAACTCGACGGTGAAGCGCTGGCGGAGCTCCATCGGCTCAAGACCGGACGACTCTTGGAGGCCTGTATCGCGTGCGCACTGGCGGTGGCGGAGATCCCGTCGAGCGAGCGCGAGCCCTGGCGAGCGTTCGCTCGAGAACTCGGCCTCCTGTTTCAGATCGTGGACGACATCCTCGACGCCACCGGCACCGCGGCCGAGCTGGGAAAGACGCCGGGGAAGGACGAGGCCGCAGGCAAGGTCACGTACGTCTCCCTGCACGGCCTGGAGCGGGCTCGCGAGCTTGCGGACGAGGCTAGAGGGCGCGTGAACGAGCGCTTGGATGCGCTCCCCGCGGACACGTCCGTGCTGGCCGAGCTCGTTTCTGCCATCAGGGAACGGCACGCCTGACGCGATACCCTCTCGCCATGAAGAAGCGGCTGGACGTGCTGCTCGTCGAGCGCGGCCTGGCCGAGACCCGTTCGCAGGCTCAGGCGCTGGTCCTGGCCGGCCGCGTGCCAGGACACACCAAGGCCGGAGAGCAGGTGGACGACGCGGCCGAGCTCGAGGTGGAAGCGGGCCCGCGCTTCGTCTCCCGCGGCGGCGAGAAACTCGCGCAGGCGCTCGCCGAGCTCGAGATCGACGTCACCGGCGACGACGTACTGGACGTCGGAGCCTCGACGGGCGGCTTCACGGACTGTCTTCTGCAGGCCGGCGCGAGGCGCGTGATCGCCATTGACGTGGGCTACGGCCAGCTCCACCCGCGGCTTCGCTCGGACCCCCGCGTCACGGTCCTCGAACGGAAGAACGTCCGCGATCTCGACTGTCGCGAGCTCCCGTTCAGGCCCAGCTTCGTGACGGCCGACGTGTCCTTCATCTCACTGGCGAAAGCCCTACCGCCGGCGCTGGAATGCGCGGCTGATAGCTGGCGCGCGCTCGTGCTCGTGAAGCCGCAGTTCGAGGCAGGGCGGGCTGACGTGGGCAAGGGAGGCGTCGTTCGGGACCCGGATGTGCGGCAACGGGTACTCGACGAGGTCTCCGCGCAGGTGCCAGAGTGGGGCGGGCGGCTCGAAGGAGTCGTCGAATCGGGCCTCCCAGGACCGAAAGGAAACCGTGAGTTCTTCTTCTATCTCGCCTCGGCCGAGTAGCGTCGCCCGCCCCGTGACCCGGGTCGCAGTCTTCACGGGCGGCGAGCCGGAGCGAATCGGCGACGCGCTCGAACGGGCCGAGGCGTGCGCCCGCTCGGCCGGCGTGGAGGTCGTCCCGACGATCGGAGACGATGCCGACCTCGTCGTCGTGCTCGGTGGCGACGGCACGATGCTCCGCGCGCTGCGGGCGACGCTCGGCTCAGGCACGCCGGTGTTCGGCGTCAAGTTCGGGCGCGTGGGGTTCCTCACGAGCGCCGACGCAAGCCGGCTGGAGGAGGCCCTGCCGCGCGTGTTCTCGGGCGACTATCGGGTCGTCGAGCTCTCCACGCTCACGGCGCGGATTGGAGGCGGATCCCATTCTGCGGTGAATGACGTCGTCGTGACCAGCTCACGGCCGGGTCGCATGGTCGAGCTCGGCTGGGAGATCGGCGGGGAGGAGCTCGAGGCGCAGCCGTGCGACGGGATGATCTGCTGCACACCTTCCGGGTCGACCGCGTACAACCTTTCGAACGGTGGCCCGGTGATGATGTGGGGCCTCGAGGCAATGGCGATCACGTTCGTCGCGCCGCACTCGCTGCACGCCCGTCCGCTGGTCGTCCCGCGTGGGCCAGATCTCACAGTCACGAACCGGACCGCTGAGCACGCCGTCACTGTGCTGGTCGACGGAAACGCCGTCGGCGAGCTCGGATCGGGGGGCTCGCTCTCGGTCGGCATCGGCGACGAAACCTCGCTGCTGGGCGTCCTGCCGGAGATCACCTTCTTCAGCCGCTACCACGACGTTTTCCCCTAGTGCTCCGTCGTCTTCGCATCGAGAACTTCGTCCTCATCCGCGAGGCCGACCTCCCGTTCGGTCCGGGGCTGAACGCGGTCACGGGCGAGACCGGCGCGGGCAAAACGATCCTCGCACAGGCGATCGGCCTCCTCCTTGGCGCCCCCGGGGACGCCGGCTACCTCGGCCCGGGAGCCGAAGAGGCTTACGTGGAGGCGGAGCTCGACTTACCGGATGAGCTTCTCCAGGAAGAGGGTCTCGAAGCGATTGCGGATCTCCGCCCAGCAGGCGAGGAGGGTCTCGTAGCCGCCCGCCGCGTCTTCGGCGACGGACGCACCCGGGCCTACGCCTGGGGTCGAGCCGTCCCTCGCGAGGATCTCGCCGCGCTTATCGAGCGGCTGCTTGCCATGTCCGGCCAGTTCGAACAGCGCCGGGTCGCGCGGCCTTCGTTTCAGCTCGACGTTCTCGACGCTTACATCGGCGAGGAGAACCTTCGTCACCGCGCCGACCACGGTCGCGCCTGGCGAGAGCTCGTGGCCGCACGGCGCCGGCGAGACGAGCTCGCCCACGCCGAGGCGGGCCGCGCCGAGCGGCTGGTCGAGCTGCAGGAGCTGGTCGAGCGCACGAAGGGTCTCGAGCCCGACGGAGAAGAGCGTCTGCGCGCAGAGCGGCAGCGCATGCTGCACGTCACAGAGCTTGCAGAGGCTGCTGCGGCCGCCGGCGAGGCGCTCGCGCCCGAGGTCGGGCAGAAGGAAGGAGCAGGCGAGCTCGTGGCCCAGGCCGCGGCGCGGCTCGCACCCGTGTCGGCACTCGCGCCCGAGCTGGCGGAGGCCTACGGGGAGCTCGGCGAAGCCGAGGTGCGCGTCCGGGAAGTGGCCGCCTCGCTGCGCGGCTTCCTCGCTTCGCTCGAGGCGGAGCCCAGGCGCCTCGAGCAGGTCGAGTCCGAGCTCGAGCGCATCGCCGACGCCCGCCGTCGCTTCCAGGCTGCGAGCTACGAGGAGCTGCTTTCCCGCGCGGCAGCGGCGCATGCGGAGCTCGAGGCTGTCGAGGCGGGTGTCGACCCGCTCGAGGCGGCCGCGCGGGAGGTGGACGCAGCCGAAGCGCGCGTAGAGGAACTGGCGACGGACCTTTCCCGCGCGCGCCGGGAAGCTGCAGGCGCGTTCTCCGAGGCCGTCGCGGCGGAGCTGCAAGGGCTCGGGATGGGGGACGGAGAGTTTCGCGCCGAGGTCTCGGAGCGCGAGCCGGGGCCCCGTGGACGCGACGAGGTCGCGTTTCTCATCCGGCCGAATCCGGGACTTCCTTTCGCCCCAGTCGCCGAGACGGCTTCAGGGGGAGAGCTCTCGCGCGTCGCCCTCGCGCTGAGGGCAGTCGCCCATGCCGGCGCCGGCGAGCCGACAGTCGTCTTCGACGAGATCGATGCGGGCATCGGCGGGCGCACAGCCCATGCGGTTGCAGACGCGCTGGGCCGCCTCGCCGAGCGGGCACAGATCCTCACGATCACGCACCTGCCGCAAATCGCGAGCGCTGCGGAAACGCATTTTCGCGTCGAGAAGGTGCCCGGCGACCCCACGCACACACGGATCGAGCGTCTTTCGGAATCCGAGCGCAGGGAAGAAGTTGAGCGGATGCTCGGCGGCGCCGAGTTCCTCGAGAAGGTGGCCCAGCAATGAGCTTCGTCGAGTTCTCAGGAGTCGCGCGACTCGACCGGCGCACGAAGCGCCTGGTCAAGCGTCTCGGCCCGGACGACATCGCGATCATCGACCACCGCGACATCGACCGGGCCTCGGCCGAGGAGCTGCTCGAGAGCCGCGTCCGCGTCGTCTTCAACGTCTCCCCTTCTGTCACCGGCCGCTTCCCGAACGTCGGGCCGCTCTCGCTCGTTCGGGGCGGCATCCGACTGATCGACTGCCCCGGCGCCGAGCTGTTCGAAGACGTGAAGGAGGGCGAGGCCCTCGTGGTTCGGGGTGCGGGCCTGTACCGGAACGGCACGCGGCTGGCCGCCGGTCACGTCCATACGGAGGACGAGCTCGAGCGGGCGCTGGCCGAGCAGCGGGCGCGCGTCACGGACGCTCTGGAGAGCTTCGCCGAGAACACGCTCCACCATGTCCGCGACGAGAGCAAGCTGCTCTCGGAGGGAGTCCAGGTTCCGCAGCTGAAGACGAGCTTCCGCGACCGTCACGCGCTCGTCGTGGCCCGGGCACCCGAGGCGAAGCGCGACCTGCGCATCGTTCGCTCGTACATCCGTGAGTTCAAGCCGATCCTGATCGGGGTGGACGGGGGCGCCGACCGCCTGCTCGAGGCGGGCTACAGCCCTGACGTCGTCGTCGGAGACATGGACTCCGTCTCGGACAAGGCGCTCCGATCGGCGGCGGAGATCGTCGTCCACGCGTACGCGGGAGGGCGGGCGCCCGGTCGGGCGCGCGTCGACCGCCTGGGCCTTCCGTCGGCTCTCCTGCCGGCCCCCGGCATGAGCGAGGACGTGGCCATCCTGCTCGCGTACGAGAAGGGAGCGGAGTTGATCGTCGCCGTGGGGACCCGCTTCAACCTGACCGAGTTCCTCGAGCGCGACCGCGCGGGGATGTCCTCGACCTTCCTCACGCGCCTGAAAGTCGGCGACATCCTGGTCGACGCCCGAGTCGGCCCGCTGCTCGCGTTCGTCGGCGCGGGGCTCGCAGCGATCGTCGCAGCCGTGGCGGTGTCCTCGGACCTGCAGCGCTTCCTCTCGCTCGTCGTCGAGCGGGCACAGTCGGTTCTCGGGCTCTAGCGTGATCACAGCATCCCGCGTGCTCCTCGCGTCGCGCGAAGACGTCTGGGCGATCGTCGCGGAGCCGTATCACCTGCCGGACTGGTGGCCTGCCTACAGCGGCGTGGAGCCGGACCGCCGCGGTCTCGCCGAGGGCGCGCGCTGGACGGTTCTCCGCAGCCGCACACCCGGGTTCCTGCGCAAGCCCCGCGGGAAGGGGCTCATCGTCATTCAGCGCGTCTCTCCCGGTGAGGAGCTGGCGTGGCTCGACTTGTCGCAGAATGTCGAGGCCGGCCTCAGGCTCGAAGACGAGGGGCGGGGGACCCGGGCGACGGCGTTCGTCGACGGACCGTTGTGGCGGCTGCTCGCCGAGGGGGCGCGAGGACTGCCGCGCCTCGCCGTCGCCCGGCTGTACGACCTCTGCCAGACTGCGACGAGCCTCTAAGGCTCGAAAACAGCCCGCAAATGTTCGACTTCCGCTACCACCTGGTCTCTCTTGCCGCGGTCTTCATCGCGCTGGCGGTAGGCATCCTCCTCGGCGCCGCAATTTCCGGGAAGCTCGGGGACGCCGAGAACGCGCTCATGAAGGACCGGGTCAAGTCGGTGAGCGACCAGCTCGCGCAGGAGCGGAGCCGGTCGGACATCATCGAGCGTCGCAGCGAGGCCGCGCAGGAGCTCCTCACGGACGCCTATCCGGCCCTGATGGCCAACCGGCTCGCAGAAAAGGGGTTCGCAGTGCTCTTCCTCGGCCCGGTGGACAGCAGCGTCCGCTCGGCGGTGGAGCGTGCCCTCGTCGACGCGGACGCGGGCAGCCCCGTCCGCTTGGTGGCGCTCGACAGCCCGGTCGATCCCCAGGAGCTCGACTCTGCGCTTCAGGGAGATGAGCTGCTCGCGCAGTACGCCCAGGGAAGCGATGACTTCGGGGCGCTCGGGGAGGCCCTGGGCCGCGACCTGATCGAGGGAGCAGGCACGCCGCTCTGGACCACGCTCTCGAGCAGCCTGATCGAGGAGCGCTCCGGGACGACCTCCACTCCGGTGGACGGCGCGATCGTCGTCGAGACATGGCAAGAGCCGGACCCCCCGGGCGACGCCGACCAGCAGAGCCGCACGCGCGCGACCGAGTCCCTCTTCGAGGGTCTCATGCGCGGGTTCGAGAGCACCAGCCTGCCGGTGGTCGGCGTGCAGACCACCGGTGCGGAGACCGACCTCGCGCTCTTCCGGCAGCAGGGCGTCTCGAGCGTCGACGACGTCGACACGCTGGCCGGTCGGCTCGCGCTCGCACTGCTGCTCCAGGGCGCGCAGCCGGGCCACTACGGCGTCAAGGACTCGGCCACCGACGGCGTCGCCCCACCGATCGAGCCAGTCACGACGACCACCGGTGGATAGCCGGCCCGGGCCGGAACCGCCCACCATCCTCGTCGCCGCCCGCGACGAGGCCGACCGGATTGCGAAGACGATCGCGGCTCTACGGCGGGACTTCCCGCAGTCCAGGATCATCGTCGTCGACGGGGACTCGTCGGACGCGACCGTCGAGCGCGCGGAGGAAGCGGGCGCGGTCGTCGTCCGCTTCGGGCGCCGAGGGAAAGGCGAGGCGCTTTCGGCGGGGGAGCGGGCTGCGTCGCCCGGTTCTCTGCTTCTCTGCGATGCCGATCTGAATGGCTCCCTCGCGCCCCTTGCTCGGGGCGGAGCCGACCTCCTCGTCGCCTCGTTCACGCGCAGAAGCGGAGGAGGCTTTGGAATCGCGAAGCGAGTCGCGCGGGAGCTGATCCGCCTGCGCACCGGCTTCGTCGCCCGAGAGCCCCTCTCGGGCCAGCGTCTCCTGAGCGCTCGTGCGCGCGCGGCCGCCTTTCCACTCGCGCCCGGCTTTGGATGCGAGCTGCGGATGACCATCGACGTGCTGCGCGCAGGCCTGGCCGTCGAGGAGGTCGACGTGGACCTCGAGCACCGCGAGACCGGGCGCGACCTGGCGGGCTTCGCGCATCGCGGCCGCCAGCTTCTCGACGCGCTGCTCGCCGTCGGGCCCCTGGCAGTCAACCACCGCGGTCTGCGGCTTCCGCTCGTGGGTTGGGTCGTGGGCGTTCGCGGCGACGCGGCGGTCGGCGCCGTCGCGGCCCTCGGTCTCGCCGACGATCTCTGGAGCGGGGAGGAGCGGGGGATGCGGGCCCATCTCGCGGCGCGGCGGACAACCGGGATCCTCAAGCTCGCCGGAATCCCGCTCGTCGGCGTCGCGGCGACGCGCTCCCTCTCGGGCGGCCTCCTCGTGGCCGGCTGCGCCAACCTCGTGAACCAGCTGGACACGAAGCCGGGGCGCGCGGTGAAGGCGTACGTCATCGCCGCGCTGGCGCTCGGCGCCCCGCTCGGAGTCGCCGTCCTGCTGGGTCCCTACGATCTGCGCGAACGCGTGATGCTTGGCGACGCCGGATCGAACGCGCTGGGGGCCCTGCTAGGCTTGAATTCCGTGGAGAGGTTCCACGGATGGGGTCGGTGGGCGGCTGTTGCGGCGGTCGCCGGTCTCAACGTCCTTGGGGAGCGCCGTTCGCTCGGCGAACTGATCGAACGAACGCCGTTTCTGCGCGAGCTCGACGCGTCGGGGAGACCGTGAGAGTCCGACCGACCAAATACGTCTTCGTCACAGGCGGCGTCGTCTCGTCCCTCGGGAAGGGAATCACGGCGGCCTCTCTCGGGCGCCTGCTGAAAGCGCGGGGGCTTCGCGTCCAGGTGCAGAAGTTCGACCCCTACATCAATGTCGACCCCGGCACGATGAGCCCCTTCCAGCACGGCGAGGTCTTCGTCACCGAGGACGGGGCGGAGACCGATCTCGACATCGGCCACTACGAGCGCTTCATCGACGAGAACCTCTCCCGCAATGCGAATCACACGTCCGGCTCGATCTGGAACTCGGTCATCCGCAAGGAGCGGAAGGGCGAATACCTGGGCTCGACCGTGCAGGTCATCCCCCACATCACGAACGAGATCAAGGACCGCATCCGGCGGGTCGCGGACGCCACCGACACGGATGTCGTCATCTCCGAGATCGGCGGGACTGTCGGCGACATCGAGTCGCTGCCCTTCCTCGAAGCGATTCGTCAGTTCCGCCGGGAGGTCGGGCCCGAGCACGTCCTCTATGTCCACGTCACCTTCGTCCCGTTCATCGAGACCGCTGGCGAGCTGAAGACGAAGCCCACCCAGCATTCCGTGAACGAGCTCAGGCGCATCGGTATCCATCCCGACATCGTCGTGTGCCGCTCGCACGAGCCGCTCTCGGCCGACATCCGGGACAAGATCGCGCTCTTCGCCGACGTCGACCGCGATGCCGTGATCGCCAACGAGGACGTGAGCGACGTGTACCTCGTCCCGCAGGCGCTCCAGGGGGAAGGGATGGACCGGCTGGTTATCAGCCGGCTGGGACTCCCCGACACCGAGCCGGACCTGGGGGAGTGGGAAGCGCTGGCACAGCGCATCGGGGAGCGCGAAGGCGAGGTCGAGATCGCGCTCGTGGGCAAGTACGTCAAGCTCCAGGACGCGTATCTCTCCGTCCACGAGGCACTCAAGCACGCGGGCATCCAGCACAGGACGGGCGTGCGCGTCCGCTGGGTCGACGCTGAGGGGATGAGCCTGGAGGAGGCCGCCGCCGTCCTCGACCGCTCCGACGGAATCCTCGTTCCCGGCGGATTCGGCTCCCGCGGCTGGGAGGGGAAGATCACCGCCTGCCGCATCGCCCGCGAGCGCGGAATCCCGTACCTCGGGATCTGCCTGGGGATGCACGTCGCCGTCTCGGAGTTCGCGCGCAACGTGGTCGGCCTCGAGGGCGCGAACTCGACGGAGATGGACCCCGAGACTCCCTACCCGGTCATCGACCTCCTTCCCGAACAGAAGGAGATCGAGGATCTCGGCGGCACGATGAGGCTGGGAGCCGACGCCGTCGACCTCGTCGAAGGCACGCGGGCCTTCGCGGCCTACGGCGAGCCCGTCATCCACGAGCGCCACCGTCACCGGTATGAGGTGAACAACCACTTCCGGCCCCGCCTGGTGGAAGCCGGCCTCGTCGTCTCGGGGACGTTCCAGGAGGGAAGACTCGTCGAGATCGTCGAGCTGCCCGACCATCCCTGGTTCGTGGCGAGCCAGTTTCATCCGGAGTTCAAGTCGCGCCCCACACGGCCCGCACCGCTCTTCCGCGAGTTCGTGGGTGCCGCGCTCGAGCGCGCCCAGGCGCGCGCGGGAATTGTGGAAACAGCCGCCCGCTAGCCGGCGGAAGGCAGCAAACATCCACCTAGAATCGCGCCGATGGAAGGCACCTGGTCCCAGGACGTCCTGACGCTCTTCCTCGAGCTCGCGGCGATTCCGAGCCCATCGGGGGAGGAGGCGCCCGTGGCCGAGCGCATCGCTGCGTTCCTTCACGACCTCGGGCTGAACGTCGAGGACGATGAGGCGGGCAACCTGTTCACCCGCCTCGATCCGAGCGAGGCGAACGGCGGCGCGCCGCTCTTTCTGTGCGCGCACATGGACACCGTTCCGCCCACGGCCGGGATCGAGCCGGTCGTCCAGGAGGACGGCTATGTCCGCAACGCGGCCGGAACGATTCTCGGCGCCGACAACAAGGCCTCCGTGGCGGTCATGCTCGAGGCAGCCCGCCTCGTTCTGGCGGAGCGCCGGCCTCACGCGGGACTCGAGCTCCTGTTCACGGTCCGCGAGGAGACGGGGCTTCTGGGCGCATTCGCCTTCGACCACACGCGCTTCCACGCACAGCGAGGCTTCGTCTACGACTCCTCGGGCCCGATCGGGAACGTCGTGCGCTCATCCCCGTGGGGGCGGACGCTCGACGTCGTCTTCAAGGGCCGCGCGGCCCACGCGGGCCTCGCCCCCGAGGAAGGGCGCTCGGCGATCGTCGCCGCGGCGAGGGCCATCGCCGACCTTCGCCTCGGCCGCATCGACGAGGAGACGACGGCCAACGTCGGCCGGATCAGCGGCGGGACCGCCCGCAACGTGATCCCCGAACGGTGCGAGCTCGCCGTCGAAGCGCGCTCGCGCGACCAGGCGAAGCTCGCCGACCTCGTTCAGGAGCTGGTCGACGGCTTCTCGTTCGCGGCCGGCGTGTCCGAATGCGAGGTCGAGACCACCATCAGCGAGACCTATCCCGGATATCGGTTCGGGCCCGAGGAGCCACTCTTCCAGCTTGCCTGCGAGGCCATCGAGCGGGCAGGCCTCTCCGCGCAAGCGGTCGACACCGGGGGTGGGGCGGACGCGAACGTCTTCAACGCACGCGGGCTCACGTGCATCAACCTCGCCAACGGTATGACGGACGTGCACACGCCCGACGAGCGGATCGCGGTCGCGGATCTCGAGCGCATGGTGGGAGTCACGCTCGAGCTCATCGAGCTCGCGCGGCATGCTTAGCCTGCGCCGCGGGAGCGTGACCGCGGTGAGCGAGCGGCTGGTCGGTCTCGTTCGGCTCGAAGTCGACGGCCGCCCGTGTGTTGCCTACCCGGGGTTGACAGGCCCGGTAGCACTCGGCGACGAGGTCGTGGTCAACGTCCAGGCGCTCGAGCTGGGTCTCGGCTCCGGAGGCTTCGACGTGCTCTACGTGAATCTGACCCGCGGGCTCGAGCTCACGGCCGAGCCGGGCGCCCATGTGATGAAGCTCCCCTACACGCCGCTCCAGCACGCTGTTCGCCACGCCGAAGAGGAGGCCGAAACCGGACCGGAGGCGCTCGGCGGTCTGCCGGTCGTCTGCTGCTCTTTGCACAGCCAGGTGGCGCCGGTCTGCGCAGCTCTCGGTACCGATCTCGCGGTTGCCTATGTCCAGCTCGCCGGCGGCGCGTTGCCGGTGTCCTTCTCGGACACCGTGCGGACGCTTCGCGACCGGGGGCACCTTCGAGCCGCGATAGCTCCCGGATCGACGATCGACGGCGACGTGGCCTGCGTCTCCGTCGCCTCAGCGCTCCTCTGGTGCGCGGGCTCGGGGATGGACGCGATCGTCTGCTCAATCGGACCGGGAGTCGTCGGCACGAACAGCCGGATGGGTCACGGCGGCGTGGCGGCGGCAGAGGCCGCCAACGCGACGAGCGCCCTCGGTGGAACCCCGATTCTCGCGCCGCGCCTGTCGGATGCCGACGAACGGGACCGCCATCGCGGCGTCTCCCACCACACGCTCGCGGCGATCGAGCTTTCCCTGGGCGCCGTGAAGATCGCCTGGCCGGCGGGGCGTCCCATTCCCTCCGAGGTCGGGACGGTAGAAGAAGTCGACGTGAGCGGCTGGGAAGAGACCTGCGCCGCCCTTCCCCTGGCTCACATGGGTCGCGGGCCGGCCGAGGATCCGGCGTTCTTCGCGGCTGCGTTCGCGGCCGGGCGCCTCGCCAGAAGCCTTCTCGCCTAGGTATCTTTCGCGGCCCCTCGATGCAAGTCGGCGTCGTCAAAGAGATCAAGCCGGATGAGCACCGCGTGGCTCTCACGCCCGCCGGCGCCGTCGAGCTGCGCCGGCGTGGTCACGACGTCCTCGTCGAGCGCGGAGCCGGCGAAGGGAGCGCCCTCCCGGACTCCCTCTACGAGGCCGTCGGCGCGCGCCTCACGTCGGTGGACGACGTGTGGGAGAGCTCGGATCTCGTGCTCAAGGTCAAGGAGCCACTTCCGGACGAGTTCGGCCGCCTGCGGGAGGGACTGGTGCTCTTCACGTATCTCCACCTGGCTGCCGAGGAGCGCCTGACGCGCGCTCTCCTCGAGAGCGGGGCGATCTGCATCGCCTACGAGACGGTCGAGACCGACGACCGGCACCTCCCGCTGCTTGCGCCCATGAGCGAGGTGGCCGGGCGTCTCGCCACGCAGATGGGGGCCTGGGCGCTCGAGAAGGCCCAGGGCGGCCGCGGGATCCTCCTCGGCGGCGTTCCAGGCGTCCCGCCGTCAAAGGTAGTCGTGCTCGGCGGCGGCATCGTCGGCTACAACGCGGCGCTCATCGCTGTCGGCATGCAGGCCGACGTCTGGGTCCTCGACAAGTCGGTCGACCGGATGCGCGACCTGGAGATGATGCTCGACGGCCGCATCACGCTCGCCATGTCGAACCAGCTCGCGATCGAGGAGACGGTCGGCACCGCCGATCTCATCATCGGCGCGGTCCTGATTCCGGGTGCAAGGGCTCCCAAGCTCATCACCCGGCCGATGCTGAGTGGGCTGAAGCCCGGCGCCGTGCTGGTCGACGTCTCCATCGACCAGGGTGGCTGCTTTGAGACGTCGCACCCCACGACCCACTCCGATCCGATCTTTGAGGTGGACGGAATCGTGCACTACTGCGTCTCGAACATGCCCGGCGCGGTCCCGGTCACGTCCACGTACGCGCTGACGAACGTGACCCTGCCCTACGCCGAGCTGATCGCGGACTACGGCGTCCGGGAGGCGATTGCCCGCAGCCGCCCGCTGGCGCGCGGCGTCAACGTCTTCGAGGGGAAGCTGACGTACGAGGCGGTCGCAGAGGCGCACGGCCTCGGCTACTCGCCGCTGGACGAAGTGTTGCCCCTCGAGGCGGTCTAGGAGGGCTTGGCGGACTCGGTCGGCGCCTGCTCGGGCTTCTTGTCCGACTTCCCTCCGGGCGAGAGCCTGATCACGGCATATGTCACGCCGGCGGCGAGCGCCATCACGGCGGCGATCCAAACGAGGATGCCGAACAGGCCCAGGATCGTGTCCATCTCCGCACTAGAATAGCCCGGTGCCGCGCGCGTGCGTGATCGTGCTGGACGCGGTTGGCGCGGGTGAGCTGCCGGATGCGGCGGACTACGGGGACGAGGGCTCGAACACGCTCGCCAACGTGGCCCGAGCGGTCGGCGGTCTCGACCTCCCCAACCTGGAACAGCTCGGCCTCGGTAACGTCGAGGAGCTCGAGGGCTGCCCGCCGCAGCCCCAAGCTCCCGCTCTCGTGGGCAGGCTCGTCGAGCGGTCGAAGGGAAAAGACACGACGACCGGCCACTGGGAGCTGATGGGGATCGTCACGCCCGAGCCCATGCCCACGTATCTGCACGGCTTCCCCTCCGAGATCATCGAGGAATTCGCCCACCGCACCGGCCGCGGGGTACTCGGGAACAAGGCCGCGTCCGGCACGGAGATCATCGAGGAGCTCGGCGAGGAGCATCGGGGCACGGGCAAATGGATCGTCTACACCTCGGCGGACTCCGTCTTCCAGATCGCCGCCCATGAGGAGACCATCCCGCTCGAGGAGCTCTACGACGCGTCAAGGACCGCCCGCGAGATCCTGACGGGAAAGCATGCGGTCGGCCGGGTGATCGCGAGGCCCTTCGTAGGGGAGCCCGGCAACTACGTGCGCACGCCCAACCGCCACGACTTCTCGCTCAAACCAAGACAGCCGAACTACCTGACGCTGATCCGGGAGGCCGGCTCCGAGGTGCACGGCGTGGGGAAGATCCACGACATCTTCGCCGGCGTCGACATCGATCACTCGCATCCGACGAAGTCGAACATCGACGGGATCAAGCAGACCGAGACGCTCCTCCGCGAAGTCGACGAGGGCCTCATCTTTGTCAACCTCGTCGAGACCGACATGCTCTGGGGGCACCGGAACGACCCCGTCAACTTCCATCGCTGCCTGCAGGACTTTGATCGCCGCCTGCCCGACCTGCTCGACGCGCTTCGGCCCAAGGATCTCTTCATCCTCACCTCCGACCACGGGTGCGACCCGACGACCCCCTCGACCGACCATTCGCGCGAGCATGCGCTCCTCATGGCGTACGTTGAGGGCAAGAACGCGGCCGGCGCCGTCCACGAGGGCGAGTTTGCCGACGTCGGGGCGACGGTCAACGCTTGGCTTGGCGGCAAGGCGCCGTCTCGAGGGATCCCAGGCGCACCAATCCTCGAGCAGTGAGTTTCGACGATCCCAAGCTCGTCGCGCGCGAATACGAGAGCGAAGAGCGATTCGTGGCCCGGCGAGTGGTCTTCTCAGATCTCGTTGAGGGCGAGACCGCGGAGGACCTGGCAATCGAAGCTCTCCGCGAAGTGGACGCCGCGCGAGTCCTCGAGGTGGGTTGTGGGCTCGGGAGCTTTGCGCAGCGGGCGGAGAAGGAACTCGGGGCTTTCCTGCTCGTCGTCGACGTGTCTCCACGCATGGTGGAACTAGCGAAGGCACGGGGGCTCGAGGCTCAGGTCGCCGACGTCCAGGCGCTCCAGTTTCGCGATGAGCAATTCGACGCAGTCGTCGCCAACTGGGTTCTGCACCACGTACCCGATCGCGACCGCGGCATCGCTGAGATTGCGCGCGTCCTCCGACCCGGGGGCACGCTCGTTGCAGCGACCTTTTCCAGCAAGCATCTGCTCGAGCTGTACCAGTGGCTCGGCGATCCGAATGTGGGCGAGCTCGAGTTCTCGAGGGAAAACGGAACGGAGCCGCTTTCACGCCATTTCGCACGCGTCGAGCGACGCGACGCCGAGGGGGCAGTTGTGTTTCCGAACCGCGGCTTCCTCCAGGCGTACCTGGCCTCGCTCATTCGCGGAGCCGAGCTAGTTGACCGCGTCCCCCCATTCGAGGGCGAGTACCGCGCCCGCAGCAGCCAGTTGGTCTTCGTCGCCAAAAAGGCATGATCCGGCCCGCCGAGCTCATCCAGCGCAAGCGCGACGGGGGCGAGCTCTCATCCGAGGAGATCGCGGAGCTCATGCTCGCGTACGCGCGCGACGAAGTTCCCGACTACCAGATGGCCGCCTTTTGCATGGCCGTCTACTTCCAAGGGCTCACCGCCGCCGAGACGCACGCTTTGACCGACGCGCTGGTGCGGACCGGCGACACGGTCGATCTCTCCCCGCTCGGGCGCAAGGTCGTCGACAAGCACTCGACGGGTGGCGTGGGGGACAAGACTTCAATTGCGCTCGGCCCGATCGTGGCTGCGTGCGGCGTTCCGTTCGCCAAGATGAGCGGACGGGGCCTCGGCCACACCGGCGGAACGCTCGACAAACTCGAATCCATCCCTGGTTTCCGCATCGAGCTGGGGATGGATGAGTTCCTCGAACAGGTTCGCGAGGTCGGTATGGCGATCATCGGCACAACAGCCGAGCTCGTCCCGGCGGACAAACGGCTCTACGCGCTTCGCGACGTGACGGCGACCGTCGACATCATTCCGTTGATCGCCTCGTCGATCATGTCCAAGAAGATCGCCGGTGGCGCGGACGCGATCGTGCTCGACGTGAAGGTCGGCGACGGCGCTTTCATGAAGACGCTCGAGTCGGCCCGGGAACTGGCCGAGGCGATGCGCGAGCTCGGCGTTCGCGCCGGCCGCGAGGTCGTCTGCGAGCTGACGGACATGGACCAGCCGCTTGGGCGCGCGGTCGGAAACGCGCTCGAAATCCGCGAGGCCGTCGACACTCTGCGCGGTGAGGGCCCGGAGGACCTCGTCGAGCTCGTCCTGGGCGCCAGCGGGCACCTGCTTGCGCTCTCCGATCTCGGAGTGGACCAGACCGAAGGCAGACGCCGCGCGGAGGAGGCGCTCGCGAGCGGAGCCGCGCTCGAGCTCTACGAGCGCTGGGTGCACGCGCAGGGGGGCGATCCCGCAGTCGAGGGCTTGCCGGCGGCGCCCGTGGTCCGGGCGGTTCCGGCCCCCGGGGACGGCTTCGTCCAGGGGATCGCGGCCACGGCGATCGGGGAGGCGGCTCTCCGCCTGGGTGCGGGCCGGGTCCGCAAGGAGGACGAGATCGACCACTCGGTCGGGATCCTCTGCCTCGCGAAGCGCGGCGACCGCGTGGAAGCAGGCTCGTCTATGGCGGAGGTCCACGCACGGTCAGACGAGGCGGCCGAGCGAGCCCTCGCGGACGTGACCGCAGCCTACGGGGTCGGTCCGGAGCAGCCCGCGCGGCGTCCGATCGTGCTGGACGTCATCGCCTGACGGGAAGGCGATTGCGATGCCCGAGCTTCCGGAGGTCGAGACAATTCGTGCCCGACTCGAGCCGCGCCTCACCGGCCGCACCTTCGAGCGCGTGGTGATCGCCGACCCGAGGCTTACGCGACCCGAGCCGCCCGAGCTGGTGGCCGCCGAGCTCGAAGGCGAGCAGGTCCGCACGGTTGGCCGTCGCGGCAAGTATTTGATTGTCGAGTTCGAGAGCGGGCGGCACCTCCTCATCCATCTTCGTATGACGGGCAACGTGCAGCACCCCGCTTCGGGAGGCTTGGAGGCAGACCCGCACCGACGTGCTGTTGTCACATTAGACGACGGATCGGACGTCGCCTACCGCGATGTCCGGCGCTTCGGCACCTGGGAGCTGCTCGAGCCTGGAGAGCTCGACGAGTATTTCGCGGCCCGCCGGCTGGGTGGCGAGCCCCTCGACCGGCAATTCACCGTGCGCGCCCTCGAGAGTGCGTTCGCCGGGCGGCGCGCGCCGGTCAAGGCCGCCCTGCTTGACCAGCGGGCCGCCGCCGGCGTGGGCAACATCTACGCGGACGAGGCGCTGTGGCGGGCGCGCATCCATCCGCTTCGTCCGGCGGGCAGCCTGACGAGAGAGGAGCTGGCCGCCCTCAGGAAGGGAGTCAGGCAGGCGCTCGAGATGGGGATCGCGCGGCAGGGCGCGACCCTCCGTGATTACAGCGATCCAGATGGCGCTCGCGGCCGCATGCAGGACAAGTTCCGGGTCTACGGCCGGGGCGGCCAGCCGTGCGACCGGTGCGGCACGCCGATCGAGAAGATCCGCGCCGGCGGCAGGGGGACTTGGTTCTGTCCCAACTGCCAGCAACTCGGACCCGGCTAGGATCGCCTCGTGGAGCCCTGGGGAAGCGAGCTGAGGGGGCGGGTCGAAGACCGCGAGCTCGAGAGCGAGGTGCTCCGCGACAACCCGCTCGGAGACCCGCATCGCCGGCCCCTCTGGATCTACCTTCCGCCTGGCTACGACGACGAGTCCGACCGGCGCTACCCATCCATCTATGTCATCCAGGGCCTGACGGGACAGCTCGACATGTGGCGAAACCGAGCGCCCTTCCGCCGGAACCTCCCGGAACTGGCCGACGAGCTCTTCGCAATAGAGGAAGTGCCGCCCGCACTGCTCGTCTACGTCGACTGTTGGACTTCTCTCGGCGGGAGCCAGTTCCTCGACTCTCCGGGCACCGGCCGTTACCACACCTACCTCTGCGACGAAATCGTCCCGTGGGTGGACGCCAACTACCGCACCCTCGCGGCGCCGGAGCACCGTGGCATTGCCGGAAAGTCCAGCGGCGGCTACGGGGCGATGGTCACGCCGATGCTCCGTCCCGATCTTTTCGGCGGCCTCGCCACCCATGCCGGGGACGCGCTCTTCGAGACCTGCTATCTCTGGGAGATCGGCGAGGCCGCGCGTGCTCTTCGAGACGAGTACGACGGGTCGTACGAACGCTTCTGGGAGGACTTCCGCTCGAGGCCGGCGTTCTCGAAGGACTCCGATCACGTCCTCCTGGACTCGTGGTGCATGGCCGCGTGCTACTCGGCCGACGAGGACGGCACCGTCAACCTCGTGTTCGAGACCGCGACGGGTCGTCTCGTCCCCGAGGTCTGGGAGCGCTGGCTCGCGTGGGATCCGGTGCGGATGGTGCCGACGCACGCGGACGCACTTCGCTCCCAGAAGGCGATCTACATCGACGCGGGCAAGAGGGACGAGTTCTACCTCGACCTGGGCGCCGAGGCCTTCCGGCGGGAGCTCGCCGGGATCGGAGTCACAGACGTCTACTTCGACCTCTTCGACGCCACCCACATGGCGATCGAGTACCGCTATCCGCTCGGAATCAAGTACCTGGCCGAGCGGCTCGCCGCCTAAAGCTGATGGCGGAGCAGGGCGCCGTGACAACCGACACCCGCGTACCCGGCGACGGGCATCGTGCTCATCTCCGCGAGCGCAGCCGGGGAGCGGGCGTAGTCAGGCCGATCGAGCTGTTCTTCGACCTCGTCTACGTCCTCGCCGTGACCCAGCTCACGCGCCACCTGCTTGCGAATCTCACGTTCCGGGGCGTGCTGGAGACGCTGATCTTGCTCCTCGCCGTCTGGGGTGCCTGGAACCACATCGCCTGGATCACGAATTACTTCGATCTGAAAGACCGCGTACCGAGGCTCGTGCTCATAGGGCTGATGTTTGCGAGCCTGATCATGTCCTCATCGCTGTTCGGAGCGTTCGACGATCATGGGCTCGGGTTCGCCGCCGCTCTCTCAGCGAGTCTCTTCGGGGGTCAGCTCGCCACCCTCGCCGCCGTCGGTCGCCGGCATCGGCTGACCGCCGTTTTCGAGCGCGTGCTCATCTGGTGGATACCTGTCAGCTTGCTCCTGATCGCCGGCGGGTTCGTCGACAGCGATGCTCGCATCGCGCTCTGGGTCATAGCGCTCGCGGTCCTCTACATCGTCACCTGGTCAGGATTCCCCCTCCCGGGCTTGGGCCGCTCGCTGACGACCGATTACACGATCGCCGGAGAGCACATGGCGGAGCGCTGCTATCTCTTCATCACGATCGCGCTCGGGGAGTCGATCCTCGTGATCGGTTCGCAATTCGGCGAGCTGGCCCGCACGCCGAGCACGGTGACCGCGTTCGTGATTGCGTTCGTCGGGAGCGTCGCGTTCTGGTGGATCTACTTCGACCGCAGCGCTGAGGCCGGAATCGAAGTCATGGCGACGGCGACCGATCCCGGCCGACTCGGTGTCACCGCCTACACCTACCTCCACGTGCCGATGGTCGCCGGCGTGATTGCCGCTGCGGGTGGGTACGAACTGGCGATCGCACACCCAGGCGATCAGGTCGACGCCGCCACGGCCTGCCTCATTCTCGGCGGCCCGGCCCTGTTCCTCGTCGGCCACACGCTGTTCAAGCGGTCACTTTGGGGTTTCGTACCACGCGCCCGGCTGGCCGCGATGGGCGCTCTCGTTGCACTCATTCCCGTCGCGATCGTGTCGTCGACTCTGGTGCTTCTCGCCCTGGCATCGGCCGTGGTCGTTGTAGTGGCGTGGTCGAGCTCGCGAACGCACACGTCGGTGGCAGCGGGCTTCGGAGAGGACCGGCTGGCGGGCTACTAAGAGGCGTTACTAAGCGGCCAGGTCCTCCAGGCCGCCTGTGCGGTCGAGCGCCCAGAGCTCCGTGTAGCCGCCGATGGGGCGGTCGTCGACGAAGATCTGCGGCACGGTCCAGCGGCCGGTCATGTCGAGCAGCTTGCGCCGGAATTCCGGATCGTCGTCCATACGGATCTCGTCGTAGGCGACACCGCGCTCGTCGAGAAGCGCCTTCGCCCGGACGCAATAGCCGCACCATTCGGTCGTATACATCCGGACCCGTGCCATTCTCATTTACAACGTACCCCGCGGAGAAGGGATTCCACCGGCGCGGTCGACGGGCGGGGCATGTCCCGCCCCTACCTGTAGGGGCCGGGCATGCCCGACCCCTGGCTTAGACTGGCCGCGTGTCGTCGCGCACCTGGAAGACGGAAGCCGTCGTCCTCCGCTCGATCCGTTTCGCAGAGGCCGATTGCGTCCTTCACCTCTACACGCTGGAGCGTGGGCGCATCGGTGCGATCGCCAAAGGCGTGCGCAAGACGAAGTCGCGCTTCGGCGCTCGTCTCGAGCCTTTCAGCCATGCCGACCTGCTCCTGCACGAGGGTCGCGGCGAGCTCCACACCGTGCGCGGTGCCGAGCTCGTTCGCTCCCACGAGCGGGGGCGGACCGACGGCTACCGGCTCGCGGTCGGGCATATCGGACTCGAGGCGATGTTGCGCCTCTTCGTCGAGCAGGACGCGAATGCGCCTGCGTTTCATGCGCTGACCCGCTTCCTCGATCTCCTGGACGACGTTCAGACGCGGCTGCCCGCGCAGCCGGGCATCGATCCGCTCGTCCTTTCCTTCCAGCTCAAGCTGCTGTGGCTGTCCGGCTACCTGCCGCATCTGACCGGGTGTGCCGCCTGCGGCGAGGAGCGACCGCTCGTCGGCTTCTCCGCCCAGGCGGGCGGCGGCGTCTGCGCGGAGTGCAGCGCCGGCTCGCTCGACGTCTCTCCCGAGGGATTCGAGGCCGTTCGGGGCTTCCTGGAGCGCCCTCTCGCCGAAGCCGGCGACCCCGCCGCGACCCCGCGTGGCCTCCGCGAGTGCCTGCGGGTCATCGAGTCCTCGTACGAGTATCACGGCGGCTTCCGACTCAGGACGCTCGCGCAGAGAGCCTAGGATTGCGGCCGGTGACCGGTCGCACCTACCAGGACATGATCGCGGGCCTGGAGCGCTACTGGGCCGACTACGGCTGCGTGGTCATGCAGCCGTACCACACCGAGCTCGGAGCGGGCACCTTCAATCCGGCCACGTTCCTGCGCTGTCTGGGCCCGAAGCCGTGGAAGACGGCGTACGTCGAGCCTTGCATCCGCCCGACCGACGGGCGTTACGGCGAGAACCCGTTCCGCTTCCAGCACTACTTCCAGTACCAGGTCGTCCTCAAGCCGGCCCCGGAAAACGTCCTCGACCTCTACTTCGGCTCGCTCGAAGCCGTGGGAATCGACCTGAAAAAGCATGATGTCCGCCTCGTCGAGGACGACTGGGAAGGACCGACCCTCGGTGCCTGGGGCCTGGGCTGGGAGGTCTGGTGCGACGGCATGGAGGTGACGCAGTTCACCTACTTCCAGCAGCTGGGCGGCCTCGAGCTCGACCTGATCCCGGCGGAGATGACGTACGGGCTCGAGCGGCTCGCCATGTTCCTCCAGGGGAAGCGCTCGGCCTTCGACCTCGAATGGGCTCCGGGCGTGGCGTGGGGCGACGTCTACCGCGAGAACGAGCGCGAATGGTCGGTCTACAACTTCGAGGTCGCGCCGGTGGACACTCTCACTCGCCGCTTTGAGGAGTACGAAGCCGAGTGCAAGGAGCTCGTCGTGCGCGAGCTGCCCCTGCCCGCCTACGACCAGGTGCTCAAGTGCTCGCACACCTTCAACCTGCTCGACGCGCGGGGGGCGATCTCGGCCACCGAGCGAGCCGCCTACATTGCGCGGGTGCGCAACCTGGCGCGCCGCGTGGCCGAGCAGTACGTGGAGAAACTTGCCGGCGCTCCTGCTTGAGATCGGCTGCGAGGAGCTTCCGGCTTCGGCGTGCGAGGAGGCCCTGAGCCAGCTGCGAGACTGGCTGCCCGCCTTCGGAGGGGGGCAGGTTTACGCGACGCCGCGCCGGCTGGTTCTGCTCGCCGACGACCTCCCCGATCGCGAGCCCGACGAATGGCTGAAGGGCCCACCGGAGCACCTCCGGGAGACCGCCGCCGAAGGCTTTGCCCGCAAGCAGGGCGTGTCCGTCGACGAGCTGGAGGTTCGCGACGGATTTCTCGGCCTTGTCAAGCCCGGCCGTGCGATGGCGGAGGTTCTTCCCGAGCGACTCGACGAGCTGGTGAAGGGGCTCGCGTTCTCCAAATCGATGGCGTGGGACGAGAGCGGGATTCGCTTTGCGCGTCCGGTCCGGTGGCTCTGCGCGAAGCTCGATGAGGAAACACTCGACGGCTTCCGCGGCTCGTCGTTCGGCCATCGCTTCACCCGTGGTGAAATCGAGATCCCGCACGCCCGCGAGTACCTCGAGCGCCTGCGGGGGGCTGATGTCGAGGTCGATCAGGCCCGGAGACTCGACGCCATTACGAAGGGACTACGCGCTCTGGGACTCGAGCAACCCAACGAACGCGTCTTGGCGGAGGTGGTCTATCTCGTCGAGAGCCCTATGGTCCTCGCGGGGGATTTCGACGAACGATTTCTGCAGCTGCCAGAACGGGTGGTCGTCACCGCGATGGAAGCCCACCAGCGCTACTTCCCGCTGGGCGGGAACCGCTTCGCCTTCGTGGCGAACGGCGGTGACGCCGAGACCGTGATCGCCGGTAACGAGAACGTGCTCGAGGGCCGGCTCGAGGATGCGGCCTTCACCTTCGAGCGGGACCTCGCGCGAGGAATCGAGGGCCTGCTGAAGGAGCTCGGCTCCATCACCTTCGTCGCCGGGGCAGGCTCCTTCGCGCAGAAAGCCGAACGTCTCGTAGCACTTGTCGAAGCCCTTGGAGGTGGCGAGGCTTCGCAGGAGGCGGCGCGGCTCGCCAAGGTCGACCAGGCGGCGGAGCTCGTCCGCGAGTTCCCCGACCTCGAAGGCCACATCGGCGCCGAGTACGCCCGCCTAGCGGGCTATCCCGAGGCCGTCTGCGCCGCCATCGACGAGCAGTATCTCCCTGAGAGCGCAGGCGGGCCCCTCCCCGAGACGGAGGCCGGCCGCGTCCTCTCCGCGGCGGATAAGGTCGACAATCTCACGGTTGCCTTCGCGCTCGGGCAGAAGCCCACCGGATCGCGCGACCCGTACGGCCTGCGACGTGCTGCAATCGGCCTCTGCCGCCTCGCCCTGGAGGCGAACCTTGAGCTCGACGTCCGTGCTCTCGTCGCGCACGACAAAGAGCTGCTCGCCGCCCAGCGGGCGGACGTGAAGAAGGATCCGTCCGAGGTTGCCGACTTCGTCGAAGAGCGGCTCGAAGGCCTGCTCGACGTGCCGGTCGAGTTCGTCCGCGCGGCCCGGGCGGGCGGCGTTACCGAGCTCGGAGCGATCGCCCGCCTCGCGCAGACACTGGCGGCGGCCGCCTCGTCGGAAGAGTTCGAGCGTGCCTACGTAGCCTACGATCGCTCCAACCGGTTGGCCGGAAAGGCCGACGGCGCCGCGTCTGCTCTCGACGCACGGCTTGCCACCGACGAGGCCGAGATCGCGCTCATCGAGGCGCTCGCCGGAGTCTCGCCGAAGATCGAGGCTGCGCTCCAGGCCCGAGACTTCGACGCGGCGTTGGCCGCGGCCGCGGAGCTCGGCCCGCCGATCAACCGCTTCTTCGACGAGGTTCTCGTCATGGCGGAGGACAAGCAGGTGCGCGCAAACCGCCTTCGCCTCTTGCTCGACGTCCGCGACGCGGTGGGCGCGCTCGGCGATCTCTCCCAGATCCCGCGATGAACGCGCCGCTCGAGATTCACGTCATCTCCGACTCGACGGGAGAGACAGCCGCCCGCTTCGCCGAGGCGGTCGAGCGCCAGTTCCCCGAGGAGGAGTTCGAGATCGTCCGCCATCCCCGCCTCACGAGCGTGGACGATGTGCAGCTGGCCGCCGCCAGGGCCCGCGGGCGACGAGCCGTGATCATGTACACGATCGTCGAGCCGCAGTTCCGCGAAGCGATGCGAACGCTCTGCAAGCGCTACCGCCTGCACTACTGCGACCTGATCGGCCATCCCATCGAGGCGGTGGCGCGGGTTTCCGGGCAGCCCGCGACAGGAACTCCGGGCGCCAAGCCGGTGCTCGATTCCAGCTACTTCAAGCGCATGGCAGCCATCGAGTTCGCGGTGCGCTACGACGACGGGGTCGCGCCCGAGGGGCTGGATGAGGCCGACATCGTGCTCGTCGGCGTTTCCCGGAGCTCGAAGACCCCGCTCTCGATGTATCTCGGGTACCTCGGATACAAGACTGCGAACGTCCCCATCGTGCGCGGGATCGAGCCGCCGAAGGAGCTCTTCGAGGTGGAGCCGGGCAAGATCGTCGGCCTGACGATGGACGCCGAGGCCCTCGCGGAGATCAGGACCGTGCGGGCCCGTGGCATGCGGGGAGGACGGGGACGCTACGCAGACCTCGAAGCGATCTACGAGGAGCTCGAGCAGGCCGAGATCGTCCACCGGCGCCTCGGCTGCCCGGTCATCGAGGTCTCCAACCTGGCCATCGAGGAGACCGCGCGCCGCATCATCCACCTCGTCGAGCAGCGGCGGCTGGCCGCGGGCGCATGACGAAGAAACGCCAGATTCCCTGGTACTACTGGCCCTTCTGGATGGTCGTCCTGGCGCTCGGGCTCTTCGTCTTCTACGTGCTCTTCACGCCCGTCTGGATGGGAATCCGCTTCGTTTCCTGGCTGGCCGAGCGGCGGAATCTCAAGGAAGCGCCGGTCCAAAAATAGAGGCGGCCGTGGTGCCGAGCCGCCTCCTCTCGGGCCGAGACGTAGACTGCGGCGCCCCACGTCATCCTGACCCGCTATGGACGGACCATGGCCCAGGATCAGTTCAGGCGCCATGACCGAATGGGGTAATCGGCGCCTACGTCTTTATGTGCGGCCTCAGTGGCCGTCGAAAAAGCCGAGCTCGAATCCGCAGGCGAAGGCGAGCGCGACGAGAACGATCAGCGCGGCTGCAGCTGGAAGGGGCATGCGCACGCAGGCAGTGTCCTGCTGGCTTCGGAGCGCGTCAAGAGGGCGGAAAGGGACGTGCTCGTAACGCCCGACGTGGGAAGATCTGTCCACATGGAGAACCACGTCTATGACTTCTCGGCAGGCGCCGAGCTCGGGCGCGGGCTGCTCGGAGGCAAGGGCGCCGGGCTCGCGGAGATGACCGCTATCGGCATCCCCGTCCCGGCCGGCTTCACGGTCACAACGGCGGCCTGCATCGAGTACGTGCAAAACGGGCGCAAGCTGCCGCCCGGGCTCGAGGAGGAGATCGCCGCGCACCTTGAGGGACTCGAGGAGGCAACGGGGAAGCGCTTCGGCGACGCTCGGGACCCGCTGCTCGTCTCGGTGCGTTCCGGGGCGGCGGTCTCGATGCCCGGGATGATGGACACGATCCTCAACCTGGGGCTCAACGACGAGTCGGTCGAGGGCCTCGCCCGGGCAACCGGGAACGAGCGCTTCGCCTGGGATGCCTACCGGCGGCTGGTGCAGATGTACGGCAACGTGGTCGAGGGTGTCGACGCGCATGCGTTCGAGCAGGCGCTGGCGGCCCTCAAGGAGTCTCGGCGCGTGCGTGACGAAGTCGATCTCCGTGCGGACGATCTCCGCGAGCTCGTCGAGCGTTTCAAGGAGATCTATCGTGAGGGCACCGGCTCGGACTTCCCCCAGGAGCCGGGAGTGCAGCTCGAGCGCGCCGTGCGGGCTGTGTTCGACTCCTGGGAAACGCCGCGCGCCCAGGTCTACCGGCGCGCCAACGGGATTCCCGACGATCTCGGCACGGCGGTGAACGTCGTCCAGATGGTTTTCGGCAACAAGGGCGAGGATTCCGGGACGGGCGTCGCCTTCACCAGGAACCCCTCCACGGGCGAGCAAGGGATCTGGGGGGAGTTCCTGACCAACGCGCAGGGGGAGGACGTGGTCGCCGGGATCCGCACGCCGCTGCCGATCACGGAGATGAAGAATCGCTTGCCGGAGGCCTTCGACCAGCTCGTCGACACCATGCGCCGCCTGGAAGAGCGCTACCGCGAGATGCAGGACATCGAGTTCACGGTCGAGGAGGGCAAGCTCTACCTTCTCCAGACCCGGAGCGGGAAACGCACCGCGCAGGCTGCCCTCAAGATCGCTGTCGACATGGTCGAGGCGGGCTTGATCTCCCGCGAGGAGGCTGTCGCCCGGATCGATCCCAAGCAGCTCGACCAGCTTCTCCATCCCATGATCGACCCGGAGGCCCACTACGAGGCCGCCGCGAAGGGCCTGAACGCTTCGCCCGGAGCCGCGACCGGGAAGATCGTGCTCGACGCCGACACGGCAGAAGAACGCGGCAAGGCAGGCGAGGACGTCATCCTCGTCCGCTGGGAGACGAATCCGGACGACATCCACGGCCTCCTCGAGGCGCGCGGCATCCTCACCGCTCAGGGCGGCATGACCTCGCACGCCGCCGTCGTCGCCCGCGGGATGGGGAAGCCGTGTGTGGCCGGCTGCGAAGGCCTCTCCATCGATCTCGAGGGCCGCCAGATCTCGCTCGACGGCCGCGAGGTAGCCGAGGGCGAGGTGATCACGATCGACGGTGGCACGGGCGAGGTGATCGTCGGCGAAGTCGAGCTCGTCCCCCCGCAGATCAACGAGGATTTCCAGCGCCTGCTCGGCTGGGCGGACGACGTGCGGCGCCTGAAGGTGCGCGCCAACGCGGACACGCCGCAGGACGCTGCGAAGGCGCGCGAGTTCGGCGCGGAGGGGATCGGGCTCTGCCGCACCGAGCACATGTTCATGGCCGAGGACCGGCTACCCCTCGTGCGGGCGATGATCATGGCCTCCGGCGAAGACGAGCGGCGCCAGACGCTGGAGAAGCTCCTCCCGCACCAGCAGGAGGACTTCGAGGGCATCTTCGAGGCGATGGCGGGCCTGCCGGTGACCATCCGCCTGCTCGACCCGCCGCTGCACGAGTTCCTCCCTCCGCTCGCCGAAGCCGAGTCGCCCGAGATGGCGCGCCGCATCCGTGCGCTCCGCGAGGCGAACCCGATGCTCGGTACGCGCGGCTGCCGGCTAGGGCTGCTCTATCCCGATATCTACGAGATGCAGGTGCGCGCGATCGTTCGGGCTGCGGCCGCCGTGGAGGAACGAACGGGAGCTGCACCGCTCGTGGAGATCATGCATCCCCTCGTCGCGTTCGGCGAGGAACTGCACCGCCTGCGCGAGCTCACGGTGCGGACGGCCGGGGAAGTGGCGGAGGTGGACTATCTCTGCGGGACGATGATCGAGCTCCCGCGAGCCTGTGTTCGGGCCGACGAGATCGCAGAGCACGCCGACTTCTTCAGCTTCGGCACGAACGACCTCACGCAGACGACCCTCGGCTTTTCGCGCGACGACGCCGAGGGGAAGTTCCTGACGCACTACCTCGACGAGCGGATCCTGAACGAGAACCCGTTCGAGACCCTCGACCTGAGCGGCGTGGGTGATCTCATGCAGATCGCGGTCGATCGTGCACGCAGCGTCAAGCCCGACATCAAGCTAGGGATCTGCGGAGAGCACGGCGGCGATCCCGCCTCGGTGGCCTTCTGCCACGAACTGGGGCTCGATTACGTCTCTTGCTCGCCTTACCGCGTGCCGCTCGCACGGCTCGCCGCCGCCCAGGCGACGCTCAAGGAAGCTGGCGTCGGCGCGGTGCAGGTCGGCTAGAACCGATCTGACACACGGTCCGCACGCCGAGCCATATTGAGGTGTGAACGCCGTGTTGACCGAGCCCGCAGACGCCGTCTTGCTCAGCCGGGCCCAGGAGGGAGACGCCGACGCGTTCGGCGTCCTCTTCGAACGACATGCCCCCTCCGTGCTCCGCTTCTGCTTTCGGCGCACCGGAAACGCGACTCTGGCCGAAGACCTCACGTCGATCGTCTTTCTGGAGGCCTGGCGAGCCCGCGGCAAGGCCGCCTTCTTCGAAGGCCGCGCGCGACCCTGGTTGCTCGGAGTCGCGCTGAACGTCCTTCGCTCCCAGGCGCGGGCCGAGCGCCGCCACCGGGACGCCCTCTCGCGCCTTCCGCGTGAGGCGCCGCCCGAATCGGAAAGCTCGGCGGCGATCTCACGTCTCGACGCAGAACAGAGGATGGCAGCGGTGCTGCTCGCCGTCTCAAAGCTCGATCGTCGCGAGCGCGAGGCGATCGAGCTCTGTGTCTGGGCTGAGCTGACCCCCGAAGAAGCGGCACACGCCCTGGGAATCTCGGCCGGCGCGGTGCGCTCGCGCCTCTCGCGCGCCCGCCGCCGGCTACCGCTGCTCGAGGGAGCGCTGACCGCCTGATGGAAGGAACGCCGATGACTTCTCAGATCCTCAATCCGCCCTCGATCGAGCCCACGACTGCTTGGCTCGCCGCCCGCCGCGCACATCTCGCGAGCGAGCTGCAAAGCGACCTTCTTCCCGCCCGTGGGCTACCCGCTCGCGGTTGGCGCCTTGCGATCGTGGCGGCTGCGGCTCTTCTCCTGCTCGCGGGCGGAGCCCTCGCCGCGAACCAGTTCGGGCTCTTCGACTGGCTGAGCTCGTCGAACCCGGGGGAAGCGCGTTTCTCGATCGACGAGAGCATGACAGTGGCCTGGCCGGCTCCTGAACGAATCGCTTGCGACGAGGCTGGCGAGGGAGAGTTCTCCTGCGCAGCGGGAGGCAGCGGTCGGCGGGTTTACGAGTCCTATGGCCGCGTCGAGAAGGAGTTCGAGGTGACGCGCGAGCGGGTGCTGGCCGGGTTGGCCGAGTCGGAGCGGAACGGCATCGTCGGCCACGAGGAAGCAGACGAGATTCGTGCTCTCGTCGCTGCCGTCGGAGACGACTTCTTCGAGAAGATGAACGTGCTTTCCAGCCTGAGCTCCGTTGCCTCACCGCGTCAGGTGCGACCCGGCGTCTACCGCGTCCCGCCCAAGGGCGTTCCCCAGATCGTCACCTGCCGGCCCGACGGCTCCGTCTACAGCTGCCGCGACCTCGCCGCTTCCACCGACGTCCCGGTGGGCGCGCCGATCTACGGCCTGCGCGAGAGCACGGACTGGGTCGAGGCGACGCAAGCACCCCAGGGGACGAACTTCGACGCACTCGTCGAGAGCGTCCTCGGCCGCCCGCTGACACAGGCGGAGGTCCAGCTGCTCAGAGTCTTCACGACGCCGAGGGCCGGGGAAAGCGGCGGAGGCGAGACTGGGGTCGAAACGGTTTCGAGCGGCGGCTAGCTGCCGAGCGGAACGATGTAGCGCTTGTAGGCGGCCAGGCTCTTCGGCTTCGATCCGAGGTCGAAGATGGAGCCCCGTTCGCTTTTGTAGTAGACGATCGCCTCGACGCGTGGGTGGGTCGAGACGAACTGTGCCATGCGCCTCACGAAGGCTGGATCGTCGATGCCCCAGAGGCCCCATTCGCCGAGTGCGTAGCGCTTGGAAGGATGCGACCTGAAGAGCGCCAGGTTCGTATCCCATTCGGCTTTGAAGCGAATGTCGTAGAGGTCGTTCGCGACGACGTTCACGTAGCGGTCTCCGGGGTAGTAGGAGTTCGCGCTGTTCCTCGGCAGATCGGGACTGCCGAAGCCTTGTGGGTTCCAGACCACGCGGACGAGCGGATTCTCGGGGATGTCGCCGGAGATGCGCAACGGGGGCATCCCGATGTTCGCCAGACGTGCGTTGATATCCGTGCGTGTGCCGCCCTTCATGATCAGGTAGATGCGGCGGAAGGCTCTGCGGAAGTTCCGCGTCGAGTGGGCACTGCCCCGATAGGAGCCGTTCGAGTTGTAGGCGCAGTAGTAATTCCAGTGCCCGTTCATCTCTGCGAGCGGCCGAATGTACGCCGCGCTCCCGAAGCGGTTCGCCGCCTTGCTGATCCGGGTGAGGTAGCGGTCGCCGAAGCCCTTTGCGATCCCACGAGGCGTGATCGCCTCGGCTCCGCCGTTCGCTTTGGTGCCGAATGAGATCATCGGAATCGGCCCGTGCGCTGCGAAGAAGTTGTCGAGCCAGCTCGGGTTGTTGACACCGCTTCCCCAGTTCATGAACGCGAGGTCGATCTGGGAACGCTGACCAGTTTGCGACCGGAATCTCGCCTTGTCGCCGGACACGCCGAGGCGTACGGCCGCCCCTGACGACGTGGGGAGGACGAGGACGACCAGCACCGCAATGAAGAGAAAACGCCGCACCGGCTCAAAGTATCGGCAGGCGACCGGGGGTGCCCTTCCCCTATTCGAGCGTGCTTTCTCCCGGGGGAAGCGGCGCTGCCGAATAGTGGCCGCGGATGTCGTCGACGAATGCAGCCAGGCGCTCGGCCAGCTCGGCATCTTCGAGCTCGAGGACGTTTTCGGCGTTCCGCTCGCCGGAGTGCGAGAGGTTGAAGCTGCCCGCGAAGACGTAGTCGTCGGTCACGACGACCTTGGCGTGCATGTAGTCGTGCACATCGCCCTGGCCATAAGGCGTCGACTCCTTGCCCGAGAACGGTGCTTGGCCGAGCACGCGCGCGATCAGCGGCATCTTCCACGAGGCGTTCCCGTTCAGCGTCCACTGGTGGTAGACGCCCTTCATCTGGGTGGCATCGACGACGCCTGCGACGTCGACCTTGCCGTCGGAGATCGCCTCCGCGAGCGCCCCCAGGACTGGGCCCGAGGTGATGACCGGGGAAGAGACGCGGATCCGGCTCTTGGCACGCTTGATCCGGTGCGCGATGCGCGTCGCCATGGCCTCGCCGTGGCCGGGTGAGAACCAGGCCCGCACGCGTCTCCCGTCCACTCGGATGGGATTGGGATCGACGAAGCCGCTCTCGGCGACGTTGCCCGTGCTCCAGAGCTGCTCGAAGTCGGTTGCATACGCGTGCGCCACCCCGTCCGATTGGACGACGGCGATGACGTTCTCCTCGCGGCTCCAGGAGTCGTCCGTCCAGTTGGTCGAGCCGGTGAAGACGGCCTCCCCGTCACGGACGACGTACTTGTGGTGCATGAGGTCGGGAACGCCCGGAATCGGCTTGGTCGGCACGTCGAGGCTGTCGATGAGATTCGGCTCGGCGCGCGGGGGCGGGGGCACCGGGATCGGGTTTGCGTAGTCCGCGTTGAATGCCAGCCGAACGGCGACACCACGCCGGGCGACGTTCGACAGCGCGCTTGCCACGAGTCGGGCGGTCGGCTGCTCGAGGTCGAAGTCATACAGGGCGAGGTCGAGGCTCTCCCGCGCGGCGGAGATGAACTCCCCGACGTATTCGGCGATCTCGAGAGCGCTCTGGCCGCCGTCCGTCAGTGTGCGGACTTCGACCGTCAGGCGTACCCGCGCACGCGGAGGTAGGCGATGGCGACGCTGACGATGCCGATCGCGAGGAGGCCCGCGGCCGCGGCGAGGTCGAAGCGGCCGTAGACGGCGTGCCCCTTGCCGAAGCGCGAGAGGACGAGCACCGTGAGGGCACCGCCGACGAGCCCGCTGATGTGGCTCCCGATCGAGATGTATGAGACCGTGAAGCTGAAGGCGAGGTTGAAGATAACGACGAAGAGCGCAGACCCGCCGAAGACGTTGATGCGGTTGCGTTCGAGCGCGAGTCCCGCCCCGAGGATGCCGAAAACGGCTCCCGAGGCTCCGATGGTCGGGTTCGTGGGCGACAGAAGCAGGGCCCCTGCGCCACCGGCGAGGATCGACAGGAAGTAGACAGCGAGGAAGCGGCCTCGCCCCAACAGAGCCTCGAGCGCCCGGCCGAACCACCAGAGCATGAGCATGTTGAAGAGAAGGTGGATCGGGCTCCCGTGCAGGAAGCCGTACGTGATGAGCCGCCACCACTCGCCGGCTCCGACCTCGTATGCGCGCAGGTAGCCCTTCTGGAAGATCTCTCCTGCGGGGTTCGTGAACGTCCCCCCTCCGGAGGCCTGCACGAGATAGACGGCGATGTTGGCGACGATCAGCGCGTTGGTCACGCTGAAGCCCGTGCCTTCACTCGCAGCGGCCCGGACGCGGGTAGCGGCCCGTTTCGGCCCGGTCGGCTGCCCGGCGCATTCGGGGCACTTGATGCCGACAGCGCTGAAGACCATACAGTCGGTGCAGATCGGGCGCCCGCAGTTGGAGCAACTGACGGCGGTTTCGTTCCGTGGATGGCGGTAGCAGACCTGGGTCTGCGTCTGCTCGGGCGTTGCCATCGGGTTCATCGTAACGAGGCCGCGCGCGGATAACGTCACGAGCCGTGCGCGTGCACGTCGCCTTTACACCAGCCGAGGCAACCGCGGTCCCGACGGGCATCGTGGTCGACGTCTTGCGCGCCAGCTCGACGATCGTCCAGGCGCTCGAGAGCGGTTATCGGCGCGTGCTCTGCTGCGCGGAGGTCGAGCAAGCGCAGGCGCTCAGGGAGGAGATCGAGGACGCCGTCCTCGCGGGAGAACGGCAGGCGCTCCGCGTCGAAGGCTTCGACTTCGGCAACTCGCCGCAGGATTTCCTCGAGCCGAAGGCCGAGACGCTGATCCTCACGACGACCAACGGAACGCGGGCCATCGTCGAGGCCGCGGCGGACTGCGACGTCGTCTTCGTCGGCAGCCTGCTCAACCTCGAGAGGGTCGCGTCGGCGGCTCGTGAGCGTGGGGAGGACGTGGAAGTGGTCTGCGCGGGCGTCGACGGCCAGTTCGCTCTGGACGACGCCTACTGCGCGGGCCGGATCGCCGAGCTGCTCGGCGGCGAGCGGACGGACGGGGCCGAGGCGGCGGTGAGGATCGCCCGATCGTTCCCGACTGCCGAGGACGCCTTCCGGGCTTCGGTCAACCCACACCACCGAAGCATCGAAAAGGACCTTGTCTGGTGCGCTCGCGAGAACGTCGCGAGCGCAGTGCCGCGCTTCGTGGCGATGCGAGGCCCCGCGGCTGAGATAGTTCGCGCATGAAGGGCATCCTGCTCGTCGTCCTGCTGGTGCTGGCGGGCTGTTCCTCGAGCGAAACCGAGACCGTCGAGATCACCACGACGGTCCAGGCGACGACGACGGTCGAGGCGGCAGCGCCGACGGTCGCCACGACCACGGCTGCGCCCGCGGGTAACGATCCCGACGACGTCGACGGCCAGCTCGACATCCGCAACCTGAACGCCACCCGGACCGGCGACCTGCTAGCGGTGTCGCTCGCGACCTACGAGCCCTGGAGCTCGAATGTTCTCGTCGGCCCTGCTTTGGGCGAGCAAGGGCCCAACAGAATCACGATCTTTTACGACGTCGACCTCGACGGGCAGGCCGACTACCGCGGACGGATGATCTGGGGTGACGGCGAACTCGCACTGCGCCTGAGCGGTAGCGGCTCGGAGTTCGAGCCCATTCCGATCGAGCGTCCGGACAACGTGACGGCGCAGTTCGTCCATCCGGTCGACGTCTTCTTCGTTCCTTCGGGCGGATCGAGCGAGGTGGACATTCAGATTCGCGCGAAGAGCCTCTACAACGGGCGGGAGGACAGGGTGCCCGACGCCGGCAATTGGCTTCGGGTTCCATTCAACCCGTAAGAGATGGCACGCGTCCCCTATCGGCGAAGGAAGCGCCGAAGGGGGCGAGGAACGCCGGCATAACCGTCCTATACTCGACGTATGACAGCGCCTTGGCGCTGCTTTTTACGATTGCCTCCCGGTCACAAATGGGGCAGGCGTGGTTGGACGAGCGCACATACCTCCGGTGTGAGCGCTGTGGGGAAGGAAAAGTGGCCCGTTCCCTCCGCTCCCATAGAGAAAGCCATAAGGTGGTCGTGGATCCCCCGCTCTGGCCGCCGGAAGCCTTAGGATTTGGCTTAGATAAAGCGAAAGGCGCTTAAAGCACGACTACGGATTCGCGCTGTTGCCGTCCGTGGCTTGGAGCGCGTGGCCCTTCACGGCGGCCTCACGATGCTGGCTCGGCTCGCCAGGCGCTCAGTCGGGCGCAGGCCGTTCCGCTCACTCGATCGAAGGCGGCCGCGCGTCTCGTCAAACCCTCCTGGCCTGTTATTTCGCCAAACCCTCCTTGACAGGAGAACGTGTGTTCGTGTAGAACATACGTTCCCATGATCGCATGCCTGAACATTCCAGCTTTCGCACTGCGGGCCGCTCTCCGGGATCGGCCTGAGCTTCGCAAAGCACCTGTCGCTCTCGCAGCCGCGCCTGGAGAGCGGCCGCTCGTCGGTGCGTGCACACGCGCGGCCGAGGAGGCGGGGGTGCGCCCGGGAATGCGGCTCTCCGAGGCGCTCGCCACCTGCCCTGATCTCCATCTGGTCGAGCAGGATCCGGCCGGCGTCGAGGCGGAGTGGGAGCGGATCCTGCGCCGGCTCGAAGAGTCCGGCCTGGCGGTGGAGCCGGCTGAGCCGGGCTGTGCCTATTTCGAGACTCGCGGAATCGAACGGCTCGCGGGGGGAGTGCAAGCTGCTGTGCAGCGGGCGCTCGACGCCGTCGGGTCCGTTTGGGAGCCCCAGGTAGGAGTGGCTGAGCGGCGATTCGCCGCCCTTGCAGCCGCGAGCGTCGCTCCTGCTGGACGCGCTCTCGTCATCGACGACGAGGAGACAGAGCTCTTTCTTGCGCCGCTGCCGCTCCATCTTCTCCCGCTCGGTCCCGAGCGCCGTGAAGAGCTATCCGAGCTGGGGGTCAAACGGCTGGGAGACCTCGCCCGCCTTCCACATGCAGCGGTCGCCGATCGTCTGGGTGCGGAGGGAGGGGAAGCCTGGCGGCTCGCCAACGGGGAAGGCGACGCACGGATCACGGCCCGAAGGCCCCCTGCGGAGATCGCCGAGGCGCTCGAGTTCCCCGAGCCGGTGGCAAACGAGCTCACGCTCGCGCGGGCGCTGTCGGCGCTCCTCGATCGTCTCCTCGCCCGTGACGAGCGCGGCGGCCGGATGCCCCGGCGTGTGGCGGTCTCCGCGAGGCTCGTGGGCGGGGGCTCCTGGCGGCGGGTGGTGACCCTGCGCGAGCCGACCGCCGAGCGGACACGGCTCCGGCAGGCGCTCGCGCCGAAACTTTTAGAACTGCCCGCGCCGGCGGTCGAGCTTCGCCTCGAGCTGGGGGAACTGACGGAGTCCGTGGGGACTCAGGCCGAGCTCGTCCGTCCGCGCGGCAGTCGACTCCGGGGCCGTCTCCGCGAAGGGCTGCGGCAGGTACGTGCGGCTGTCGGGATCGACGCCGTCTGCACCGTCGTGGAGGTCGCGCCGTGGTCGCGCATTCCCGAGACCAGGGCGATTCTCGTGCCGCGCGACGACTGAACGAGCCCCGCCTGGCCGACGTCGAGGCGCTCGAAGGGGTGCCGACGGCGGTCGGCGGGGTGGTGGTCTCGTCCCTGCGCGAGGAATGGCGCGTTGCCGACCGCTGGTGGACCGACGAGCCGGTTCGGCGGCGGTACTTCGACCTCGTCCTCGAGACGGGCGAGAACATCTCGGTCTTCTATGACGAAGAGCGGGAGAGGTGGTTCAGGCAGAAGGCCTAGTGGTCGCGACCGTGAGTGCGTTCCCGGCTCGCCGGCGAAAACCGATACGCGTCCGCGTTCAGTTACACAGGAGAGGCCGCATACCGACTCTAGGTATGGGGCCGACCGAGGACTCAGGGATGCGACGGTTTGCAGACGGCGAGGCGGACAACCGTACTCGCGGTCGTGGCCACTTATCTGAGGGCCTGGTCGGCCAAGGCGGGCCAGCGGTCGGCGTGTGTGTGCGGGACGGCGACCCACTCCTTGAACGGCCGCCCGCGTTCACCGGGGTCGAACAGGGCCGCTCCGTCGAGGGCGAGCGCCTGCTCTCGTTGGGCTGCATCCGGAAGCTTGAAGACCATCGTGTCCTTCCAGAACCCGACGACGAGCTTCCCGTTCCGCTTCACGGACGGCATGCCCATCATCTGCGTCTTCTCGAGATCTCCGTTTTTCGCGAGGACGTCGTCGACGATCTCGTCGAAGCGGGTCTGTGCGTCCACGGTTTCAACCTCCAAGTTAGTGGGGCCACCCCGAACCACCACCCGCTGTCAGCGTATCGCTGGAAGGCGCGCGGGTGGCGCGCGGAACGTAACGCATGAGCTACATCGAGCTCCATGCCCACTCGGCCTACTCCTTCCTCGACGGCGCCTCGCTTCCCGAAGAGCTGGCTGTGCGCGCGGCCGAGCTCGGCTATTCCGCGCTCGCGCTCACCGACCACGACGGCGTCTACGGTTCGCTCGAGTTCGCTCACGCCGCCAAGGCGGTCGGCGTCAAGCCGATCACGGGCGCGGAAGCGACGCTCGCCGACGGCTCGCATGTCACCCTCCTCGTGGAGTCGCCGCGAGGCTACGCGAACCTCTGCCGCCTGCTCACGGCCGCCCACGCGCACGAGCGTCTGAACCCGCGCCTCGACCTTACCCTGCTCACCGAGCGGAACGAGGGCCTCGTCTGTCTTTCCGGCTGCGCCCGCCACGGCCTTGCCGTCCGGAATCCGAACGCGGCCGCGCGCCTCGCACGCGCCTTCGGCCGCGACCGCTTCTTCGTCGAGCTGCAGCGCCCGTACTCCCGTGGCGACGCGCGCCGCAACGCCGCACTCCGCGACCTCGCTCGGGAGCTCGGAGTCCGCACGATCGCGACCGGTGACCCGCATGCGCACCATCCGCGTCGCCTCCACCTGCAGGACGTGCTCGTGGCCGTGAAGCACAAGGTCCCGCTGGAGGCCTGCGAGGCGGAACGGCATGGGAACGGAGAGCGAGCCCTCCTCTCCCCAACGGAGGCCACCGCCCGCTTCCCCGACGACCCCGGCGCAGTGCAGGCGACCGCCGAGCTCGCCGAGCGTCTGGAGTTCGATCTCACCCAGGAGCTCGGCTACCGCTATCCGGACTTCTCCGACGGCCTCGATCCCGCGGATGTCCAGCTCGCACGGGTCTGCGAGCGAGCTTTTCAGGACCGCTACAGGAATGCGCCTGCTTCCCTGCGCACCCGAGCGGAAGCCCGGTTGCGGGAGGAGCTGGCGCTGATCACCGAGCTTGGCCTCTCGGGCTTCTTCCTCCTCCATTGGGAGGTGCTCGAGCTCGCCCGCGAAGTCTCCTTCGAGGTGAGAGGGCCCGGCTCCCCGCGCCATTTACTTCCCCCAGGAAGAGGGCGAGGAAGCTCGGTCGGCTCGATCGTCTGCTTCCTCACCGGCCTCTCGCACGTCGATCCGGTCTCGGCCGGCCTCGCCCTCGGGCGCTTCCTCAATCGTGAGCTGGTCGCGGTGCCGGACATCGACCTCGATTTCCCCCGCGACATCCGCGAGAAGCTGATCGTCGCCGTGATCGAGAAATACGGGCCCGAGCACACGGCGCTCGTGGCGAGCTTCTCCACGTACCGCTCGCGCGGGGCCATCCGTGACGTGGGGAAGGCGCTCGGGCTCCCGCCGGCCGAGCTGGAGCGGCTCGCGCGTCTCACCGAGGGCAGCCCTCGCCGCGTCGCCGAGGAGATCGAGCATCTGCCCGGGGCGGCAGCCAAGCTCCGCTCGCCGCGCTGGCGGGCGCTCGGCGAGCTCGCAGCGGAAATAGGCGGCCTCCCGCGCCACCTCTCCCAGCACCCGGGCGGGATGGTCATCTCCACCCGGCCGCTCGTCGAGATCGTCCCCGTCGAGCCTGCGGCCATGGAAGGGCGGCGTAACTGCCAGTGGGACAAGGACTCCTGCGCCGATGCCGGCTTCCTCAAGATCGACCTCCTCGGCCTGGGCATGCTCTCGGCGGTCGAGGAGTGCGTCGACCAGATCGTCCGCCTGCGCGGCGAGACGATCGACCTCTCGCGCATTCCGTTGGACGACCAGGCGGTCTACAGGGAGATCCAGGGGGCGGACACCGTCGGTCTCTTCCAGATCGAGAGCCGCGCCCAGATGCAGAGCCTCCTCCGCACCCGACCGGAGAACCTCGACGACCTTACGGTCCAGGTCGCGCTCGTGCGCCCGGGGCCGATCCAGGGGAAGGCGGTGCATCCGTACGTCGAGCGCCGGCAGCGCAAGCGGGAGGACCCGGGCTACGCAGTCCCTTACGACCACCCGCTCCTCGCCGAGTGCCTCGAGGACACCCTCGGCGCGATCATCTTCCAGGAGCAGGTGCTCGACGTCGCCATGGCGCTTGCCGGCTTCAGCGTGGGGGAGGCCGAGGGCCTTCGACGAGCGATGAGCCGCAAGCGGAGCCACGACGCCATCGAGGCATATCGCGAGCGTTTCTACGAAGGCTCTGCGAGCAACGGCGTCGACCGGGGGACCGCCGAGCTCGTCTTCACGAAGATCAACGGCTTCGCATCGTTCGGCTTCCCCAAGTCGCACGCGGCCGCTTTCGCGCTCCTCGCCTACCAGTCGGCCTGGCTGCGCCACCACTACCCGGCCGAGTTTCTCTGTGCCCTCCTGAACGCCCAGCCGATGGGCTTCTACCCGCCCGCCAGCCTCGTCCGTGACTCACAGCGCCGCGGGGTCGAGGTTTTGCCTCCGGACGTGAACACGAGCTCCGACAAGTGCCGGATCGAAGGCGACGGCGTCCGCGTCGGGCTGGGTTACGTCAAGGGCCTCGGCGAGGGGCCGGCTAAGGACTTCGTCGAGGAGCGCGAGCGCGCGGGCTCCTTCCGCAGCGTGATCGAGCTGGCGCAGCGTGCACCGCTCGACCGGCCGGCGCTGGAAGCTCTGGTCGCGTCCGGAGCATGCGATTCGTTTGGATGGCCACGGCGACAGCTCCTCTGGCGGCTCGGGCTGGCTCCACGTTCGGCGAGTGTGGGAGCCGGCGGCGCGGAGAGGCAGCTGGCTCTCCCGTTCGAGCCCACGTCGGAGATCCCCGACCTCCCCGAGCAAACCCCGTGGGAGCGGATGCTGGCCGACTATCGCACGACGAGCCTCTCTGTGGGTGTGCATCCGCTCGAGCTCCTCCGGCCGCATCTCCCCGCCCAGGTCCTGACGAGCCTCGACCTCGAGCATCTGGAGAACAGGAGCCCGGTGACCATTGCCGGCCTCGTCGTCGCGCGCCAGCGCCCCGCGACTGCGAACGGCGTCGTCTTCATGCTCCTCGAGGACGAGCACGCCCAGGTGAACCTCGTCGTGCCGCCCGCCGTGTACGAGCGCTACCGGGCCCTCGTCCGGGGGGAGCCGCTCCTGCTCGCCCGCGGCCGCTTCGAACGCTACGAGCGCAACAGGAACGTCGTCGTGGAGGAGTTCACCACCCTGGGCCCGCTCGCCCGACAGGCCGCCAACGAAGCCGAAGTGGTCGCGGCGATGCCAGGAGCGCACCACTTCGGAGGCCGCTAAGGAACCATCCGGCGCCGCGGCCAGTCTCACCGGCATGAAGCTCGTTTGCCTCCTCGCCGCCGTCACGGTTCTGACCGCGTGCGGCGGGAGCTCCGCAGGCGGCGCAGACTCCGGCATTCGCGGTCGCGCGCTCCTCGGACCGGCATGCCCCGTCGAGCCATGTTCGGTTTCAGAGCCGCCCTACACCGGCTCCTTCGTGGTGCGAAAGGACGGCGCCGTCGTCGCGAAGGTGAAGACGGACGGACAGGGGCGGTTCGAGGTGCGCCTCGTGCCGGGCCGGTACGTCCTGGAGTCGGAGTCCGCAGGACTGCCGTTCCTGAAGCCGGTCGACGTCACCGTGCACGCGCACGAGTTCGCGGAGGTCGAGCTGGCGTTCGACAGCGGCATCCGCTGAGCGCTCGGTAGGGTTGGGCGAATGGCGGTGGCCCGCTCCCTTTGGCTCCAGGAGGCGCTTCTCGGCGAGGAAGCAGCCGAGACTCCCGAGCTCTTCGAGACCATCGAGGCCGATGTCTGCATCGTCGGCGGGGGCTATACGGGGCTCTGGACGGCGCTCCGCATCAAGGAGCTCCAGCCCGATGCCACCGTCGTCATGCTCGAAGCCGACATCTGCGGCGGGGGCCCTTCCGGCCGAAATGGCGGCTTCGCCCTCTCCTGGTGGCCGAAGATCGAGACCCTTCAGAAGCGACTGGGGAAGGAGGAGGCACTCCGGCTCGTGAAGGCCTCCGAAGCGGCGATCGCGGAGATCGGAGAGTTCTGCGAGCGCGAGGGGGTGGACGCGCACTTCCACCAGGGCGGTTGGCTATGGACGGCGACCTCTCCCGCGCAGGTCGGCTCCTGGGAAGGGGCAGTTGCAGCTGCGGAGGCGTACGGGGAGCATCCGTTCGAGCTCCTGAGCGCGGCGGAGGTGCAAGCGCGCACCGGTTCGCCGGTGCACCTGGGCGCCGCCTACGAAAAGACCGCGGCCACCGTCCAGCCGGCATTACTCGCGCGCGGCCTCCGGCGCGTCGCCCTGGAACGGGGAGTGCGGATTTACGAGCGCACCGCGATGATCGACCTCGACCGGGAGGCGGGGGTGGTGCGCACGCCTTCCGGGGCGGTCCGCGCCGGCGCCGTCGTCCTCGCGCTGAACGCGTGGGCGATCAAGATCCCCGAGCTGTCCCGCGCACTCGTCGCGGTCGCAAGCGACATGGTGGCGACGGCGCCGATGCCGGAGCGGCTCGCCGAGAGCGGCTGGACCGGGGGCGAGGCGATCTCGAACAGCCGCCTGATGGTGCACTACTACCGGACGACCAAAGATGGTCGCGTCGCGTTCGGCCGCGGCGGCGGCCGGCTCGCCTTCGGCGGTCGCGTGAACTCGAACTTCGACTACAGCGGCGACCAGACCGAGGAGCTGAAGGCCGACCTCGTCCGCCTCGTGCCAGCCGCCGAAGGCGTGCCCGTGACGAATGCCTGGGGAGGACCGATCGACCGGACGACGGACGGGCTTCCCTTTGCCGGGCGTCTGTCGGGCCGGGTCCCGATCGTCTACGGCACCGGTTACTCGGGGAACGGCGTGGCGCCGTCGCTCACCTTCGCCAAGATCCTGACCTCGAGCGCGCTCGGGCTCGCCGACGAATGGTCGGGAGCCGGCTTGAACCGCGGGGTCCCGGCCCGCTTCCCTCCCGAGCCGGCCCGCTTTCTCGGCGGCCTCGTCGTTCGCGCGGCGGTCCGGCGGAAGGAGCGCCGTGAGGACCGGGACCTCGGAGTCGACCCAGTGACGCGAGCCCTCGCCGGGCTCGCGCCACCGGGTTTCTTCAGGGTCTCTCGCTAGTAGCCGCCGGCGTATACGAGACCGCTGTAGAAGCGACCGGACACGCCGGTGAAGCCGTAGCTCGACGGCTGCGCCGCCGCGTCGCTGCGCAGCTTCTGCATGATCTGCGCGGGGGTGCCCGAGCAAGCCCCGGTGCTGATGCAGAGTGCGGCCGTCCCGGTGACGTGGGGCGAGGCCATGCTGGTACCGGAGATCGTGTTGTAGCCGCCACCCTTCCACGTCGAGAGGATGCAGACGCCGGGCGCGGCGATCGTGTGGCTCTGGTCGCTCGCGAGCGTCGCGTAGTTCGAGAAGTCCGCGGCGGTGTCGTCGACGTCTGCGCGGCAGGTGGCCGCCGCGCCGCCGCCGGACTGACCGTTGAAGTCGGCCACGGCGGTCACGGTCAGAACCTGATCGTACGCGGCCGGCACGAATCCCTTGAAGTCGGTGCCGCTGTTCCCGGCGGCAACGACGTACGTGATTCCGGCGCCGACCGAGTTGCAGATTGCCTGGTGGAGCGCGTCGGAATTGCAGGCGCCGTCGGAACCGGAGCCGCCGAGGCTCATGTTCGCGACCTTGATGCCCTTCGACGCGGCGTTAGCGGTCACCCAGTTGATCCCGCAGACGATCGAGGACCACGAGCCCGAGCCGCTGTTGTTCAGGACGCGCACGGCGTAGAGAGCCGCTCCCGGCGCCATGCCGACGACGCCGTTTCCGTCGTCCTTGGCCGCGATCGTGCCGGCGACGTGCGTGCCATGGCCGTTACCGTCGTTGTAGCTCCGCCCGGTCGAACAGTTCTTTCCACCGGCCACGTTCAGGTCGGGGTGTGAGCGATCGATCCCGGTGTCGATGACCGCAACGGCGGTGCCAACCGACCCGCTCCCGTTGCCCGAGAGGGTGCTCGAGCTGTCGCCCTGAATGCGGTTGATCCCCGTCGGCAGCGTCTGAGCGACGGCGTGGACCGTACGGTCGGCCGAGACATACGCGACACGGCTGTCGGAGCGCACGGCCGCGAGTCCGGCCCGCGTCAGGCGGGCGGCGTAGCCGTTGAGCGCGCGTCCGTACGTGTACAGCACCTCTGCCCCGGCGTAACGCGCATGATCTCTGGCGACGACGCGGCCGTCATAGCCGCTCTTGACGACGACGATGTACTGACCCGGAATCCTCGCGGCCGCGGCTGTGCCGGCGAAGGCGAGGACCGCTACAAGCGCAGCGAGGACGAACAAGAAACGACGGTGCATCAGACCCCTCCCCAATCAGAACGACTCGACAGCCTCTCATCGTGACACGGAAAACCGTCTTAGTCGAGCTCGAGCCCGAAGCGGGGCAGGCGCCGGCGGACGACATCGTTGAAGACATCCCGGTACTCCTCGGCAGCTTCGTCGTCAAGCGATGCCGCGTAGTTCTCGCGCAGTTCGATCAGCTCGTCGGTGCCCGTTTCGACGAGGTCTAGGAAATCGCCGTAGCGCTCTTCAGCCTCGCCGCGTGGTGCGCGGTCGTAAGCCCCGAGCGCCGCCTCGACGTCTGCGATCAGGCCCGCCTGCTCGGCGGCGAAGAGATCGAGCTGTCGCTCGACGAGATCGACGAAGCGCCTGGCCACGTTTCTATGCTGCGCGCGCTGTGAGCCTGCTCGTCCGCACGTGGAACCTCTATCACGGACGCACGTATCCGAAGACCGGGCGGACGTACCTGGAGCGGATGGTGCGCCTGGTCAGCCTGGAGGCGCCGGACATCGTCGCCCTGCAGGAGGTGCCGCTCTGGGCGCTCGGGCGGCTCGAGCGCTGGAGCGGGATGCAGACCGTCTGGGCGGTGACGGTTCCGAATTTCCTCGGCCCCGTCGCCCGGTTCGTCACCGACCTCGATCCGGTGCGCATGCGGTTCACCGTCGCGGGGCAGGCCAACGCCGTCCTGCTCAACCCGCACTTCGAGGTCGGGAAGCATGACGCCTACGTGATGAACCCCGAGGTGTCGCGCTGGGAGGCGATCACGGGCCGTCGTCAGCGACGCGTCTGCCAGGTCGTCGAAGTCGAGATCGACGACCGAAGCCTCGTCGTCGGCAACCTGCACGCCACGAACAACCCCGACCGCGCGAAGGTCGAGGTGGGCCTCGCGGCGGAGTTCTTGCGCGGGGCAGGGGGTGTGGTGCTCTGCGGGGACTTCAACGTGCCCCGTTTCATGGTCCCGGACTTCTCGCCTCCGATCGCCGGAATCGACCAAATCCTCGTTCGGGGTCTCCAGCTCGAGCGCGGTCCGGAGCCATGGCCGAAGGAACGTCGGCGGGTGAACGACCACCTTCTCTCCGACCATGCTCCGGTCGAGGCGGTGATCGCATGGAGCTGAGGGCGATTCGAGCCGAGCTCCCCGTTCTCGAGCGGTTCGCCTATCTGAACGCGGGAACCAATGGTCCGCTGCCACGCCGGACCGCGGACGCGATGGCCCGCGTCCTCGAACGCGATCTCCTCGAGGGGCGGTCGAGCAAGAAGTACTTCGAGACCCTGCTCGAGGGGCGAGAGAAGCTCCGGAGGGAGCTCGCCCGCTTCTTGAAGACCGCGCCGGAGACCATCGCGCTCGCAAGCTCGACGACGGAGGGCTGCAACGTCGTGCTCACAGGCCTCGGAATCGGCCCCGGCGACGAGGTGGTGACGACGGACTCCGAGCACCCGGGCCTCTTTGGCGGGCTGGCCGCCTCAGGCGCCGCGCTTCGGGTCGTCGAGGTCCGCGACCTGCCGGCCGCAGAGATCCTGGACGCGCTGGACGCCGCGATCACGGACAGCACGCGTCTCATCGCCCTCTCCCATGTCTCCTGGTTGACAGGAGCGGTGCTGCCCGTGGCGGAGCTCGCCGGGCGAGGCGCGCCGCTCCTCGTCGACGGGGCTCAGGCGGCGGGGGCAATCCCGGTCGACGTGGAGCAGCTCGGCTGCGACTTCTACACCCTCTCAGCGCAGAAGTGGCTGCTCGGACCGGACGTGACTGGTGCGCTCTATGTGCGGCCGGAGCGGGTCGAGGAGCTGCGCATGACTTTTCCCTCTTACGGTTCCTGGGACTGGGAGGCCGAGGTGCGGTACACGCCCAAGGCGGGCGCTGCCCGCTTCGATCCCGGCTGGATCCCGCTCGGTTCCGTAGCCGGACTCCTCCAGTCGCTTGCGTTCGCCGAGGAGGCCGGGGAGGAGCGGTTCACGCACGCTCGTGAACAGGCGGCCCGTCTCAGAGACCTCCTCGCGGAACGCTACGAGGTGATTACGGAGCCCGGCCAGGCCACGATCGTCACGTGGAAGGCGGAAGGTGACTCGGCCGAGGCCGTCGTGCAGCTCTCGGAGGCGGGCGTGCTCGTCCGCGACCTTCCGGGCCTCGGCTGGCTGCGCGCCTCGTGCGGCTTCTGGACGAGCGAGGAAGATCTCGACAGGCTCCTCGCGGCGCTAGGTTAGGAGGGTTCGGTCCGCAGGCCGAGGTCGCCGGCGATCGGGCGCATCGCGGCGACGACGTTCCGGATGTGGTCGTCGAGTGCGACCCCGAGCTCCTCGGCGCCGCGGTAGACCTCGTCCCGGTGCACGCCGGCGGCGAACGAAGGCTGCTTGAGCTTCTTCCTGACCGACTTCGGCTCCAGCGTCTCGATCCCGTCGGGCCGGACGAGGCCGCAGGCGTGAATGAACCCCGCGAGCTCGTCGCAGGCGAAGAGCGTCTTCTTGAGCTCCGTGTCGCGGGGCAGCTCGAGGTGCTCGGCGTGGGAGAGGACGGACTCGATCAGCTCCTCGGGATACCCCTCCTCGCGCAGCATCGGAGCGCCGTCCTGAGGGTGCTTGTCGAGCGTGGGATGGATCTCGTAGTCGAAGTCGTGGAGGAGGGCGGTGGCGCGCCAGAGCTCCTCGTTCCCGCCGAACACCTGCGCGTACCAGCCGACCGCGGCCTCCACAGCGAGCGCGTGACGGCGGAGCGCCTCGCTCTGCGTGTAGCGCGTGAGCGTCTCCCACGCCTGCTCGCGAGTCACGTCCATCCGGCCGACTAGCATACTCTGCGCTTTTCGTACTACTGTCCGAGGCCGGGTCTATCTTGATGCCTGAAACTCTCGTCACCGACGCCCTGGTGGAAGCCTTCGTCATCGAAGGCGGCCGGCCTCTGAACGGCACGATCCGCGCCGCCGGCAACAAGAACGCGGCCTTGCCGATCGTGGCGGCGTGCCTGCTCACGGGAGAGCCCGTGCTGCTCACGAACGTGCCGACGATCAGGGACGTGGAGACCATGCTCGCGCTCGTTGCCGACCTCGGCGTGGACGTCGAGCACGTCGGAGTGGGGGAGGTTCGCCTCCACGCGGGCGGACTGTCGAAGCGCGAGTTGGACGAGGAGCTCTGTAGCCGGATCCGCGCGTCCATCCTCCTCGCCGGGCCATTGCTCGCCCGCGAAGGCGAAGCGATTGTGCCTCCTCCCGGAGGGGATGTCATCGGGCGCCGGCGACTCGACACACACATTCATGCGCTCTCCCAGCTCGGCGCGGACATCCACGCGAATCGTCGTTACACCATGCGCGCGGAGCGCCTGCGCGGCGCGTCCGTCTTCCTCGACGAAGCCTCCGTGACCGGAACGGAGAACGTCCTCATGGCGGCCGTGCTCGCCGAGGGGGAGACCGTGATCGCCAACGCCGCGAGCGAGCCGCACGTGCAGGATCTGTGCCGCTTCCTCGTCTCGCTGGGCGCCGAGATCGAGGGGATCGGCTCGAACGTCCTCCGGGTTCGCGGCGTCGACCGGCTCCGCGGAGGAGAGTGGCGGATCTGCCCGGATCACATCGAGGTCGCTAGCTTCATCGGCCTCGCGGCCGTGACGGACGGCGACATCCTGATCGAAGACGTCGTCCCCGAGCACATGTCGGCGATCTGGCCGGGCTTCGACCGGCTCGGCGTCACCTGGGACATGAGCGAGCATTCCGTTCGCGTGCCGGGAGGACAGGAGCTCGTGGTCAAGGACGACATCGGCTCCCAGATTCCCAAGATTGAAGACGGCCCGTGGCCAGCGTTTCCGGCCGATCTCACGTCAATTGCGCTTGCGATTGCGACTCAGGCTCAGGGGACGGTCCTGATCTTCGAGAAGATGTTCGAGAACCGCCTCTTCTTCGTGGACAAGCTGGTCGGAATGGGGGCCCGCATCATCCTCTGCGACCCGCATCGTGCCGTCGTGAGCGGTCCGAGCCGGCTATACGGGGAACGGCTCGAGAGCCCGGACATCCGCGCGGGCATGGCGATGCTGATCGCGAGCCTTTGCGCGGAGGGGACGTCGATGATCGGGAATGCCGGCCAGATCGACCGGGGCTACGAGCGAATCGACGAGCGGCTGCGGGCGCTCGGCGCGAGCATCGAGCGCGTGGACTCCGCGTGAGCAAGCGGGTCGTTCACACCGAGAAGGCGCCGGCTCCATTCCAGGGCGCCCCGTACTCCCAGGGCATCGTGCACGGCGATCTTGTCTTCGTCGCGGGCCAGGTGGGGCTCGATCCCGAGACGAACCAGGTCGTCGGGGGCGGCATCGAGGCGCAGACCGAGCAGGCCATGAAGAACATGTCCGCCGTCCTGGAAGCAGCCGGGTCGAGCCTGGAAAACGTCCTCAAGACGTCCATCTTCCTCGTCGACTTCGGCGACTTCCCCGCGATGAACGAGGTCTACGCACGTTTCGTGGGCCCGGACTTCCCTGCGCGGGCGACGGTGCAGATCGCGGGCCTTCCGATGGGAGCACTCGTCGAGATCGAAGTCGTCGCGCACACGTAGAAATCAGGGGCGGAGGCGGACCGGGCCGCCGACACGGTAGAGGACCAGGTGAGCCTCGGGGCTTCGGGCGACGGGCCGACCCACGAGCGGATATGCCTCGTTGGTCAGGACGTAGTCAACGGAAAGCGGGCGCCCCGCCTCCGGTCCGCTTTCGAGAAAGAGAGCGTTCCCTCGGAGGGCGAGGAGTCTTGAGGGAAGTCCTTTCGTGTTCAGCTTTTCGACGTGGTAGATGGCTCGAACGCTCTTGTTGAAGAACTGGGTCTCGAGGACGGCGAAGGCCGCGCGCTCGCCTGCGCCGCCGTTGCCGGCCCAGATCGCGCCGACGTCCGCGCCCGGGCCAACGGCCTCGTCCACCCACGCTCGGGGGGACCCCCCCTGATAGGCGGCGGCGCGCCGTGAGACGCGCGCGTCCGCGGTCGCCACGAACAGCGTGACGATCCAGAGGTTGCAGAGAACGGCCATCCCGATGAAGCCACTCCTTTGCGGGCCGATTCGGAGAAAAAGGAGGACAAGAGACCCGGTCAGGGCGAGAATCACGACGACCAGGAGCGCGTCGACCCCGAAGATCGGCCGCAGAAGTGCCCAGGGGACGAGTCCCGGCGTGCTCGACGAGACCCCCCATTCTCGCTTGTTGAGGAGCGTCGCGTACGGAAGGGCAGCCGGCAAGAGGAAGGCGAGGCCCGCGGCGGCTGCCGTCCACCTGCGCGGACGGGGGAGCCCCTGCTGGAGCCAGAACAGCACGGCGATGAGCAAAAACGGCATGACGTAGAAGACGTACCGTTCGAAGACGTGCGGGAGCGGTCGCGGTTGCGTCGCGTACACCGCTCCCAACAACATGAAGCACGCGAAGAGGGGCAGCGAGAGGGCAACGAAGATGCGGCTCGCCCGGGAGGAATCGGGCTGGCCCAGGACCAAGGCGACGACGAGCACGAAGGCGGCGAACGGAACGACGCCGACGGCGAGGTCGAGCTCGGCGAGCTGGTAGAGGAGCCAGCGCGGAGTCTCCAGCAGGCGTACCTTTTCCAGCAGCTGCTCGTGCCCGCCCAGAAGGACGGCCGGGGGACGTCCAGCGGCCAGGGGCGCAGTCGCGACGAGGATCGCTCCGCCGAGGACGGCGAGCCAGGTGAAACGGTAGTTTCGGAGCGCCGGCAAAAGCCCTCCTGGAGCGGGCCGACGCTGCTCCGAGCGACCGTCGAGGATGGCGAGCATGATGATCGCGGACAGATAGGCGGGCAGGAGTACGACCATCTCGGCACGCGTGAGGTAGCTCACGGCGATCAGCCCGAGCGCGGCCGCCTGGCGGCCGACGGAAGGTCGCTCCAGCGCCCGCACGAAGGCGAGGGCGGCGGTCAAAAGGATCGGATAGGCCAGGTTCTCGGTCATCACCTTCGTCGTGTAGACCATGGAGGGGACGAGGAGGACCAGGACGGCTGCAAGGAACGCCAGCCGCCGGTCGAGAAGCCTCCGCGCCAGGAAGTAGGCGGGAAGGGCGGCGAGCGACATGAGCACGCAGTTGACCGCCCTAACGACCATGTAGGCCTGCTCGACGGAGCCCGTCAGCCGGTAGGCGGGCGAGATCAGCGCGGGATACAGAGGCCCGAACGTCCGCACCGGCCAATCAGCCCCCCAGACGAGGTAGTGGCCGGAATCGCCGAAGCTTCGCGCCAGCTCAGCGTAGATCCATTCGTCAGGGAAGATCCAGGGCGCCGGAGAACGCAGCGCGACGACGAACCTCGCGAGGGCCGAGGCGAAGACGAGTGCAGCCAGCCAGACCCCGGCGGGCACGGCCAGAACCCTTGCTTCGACAGTGCGGCGGTCGGATTCGACGGGAACTACGGAAGCATCGGCCGTCACGGCTGAGACCCGAGACTCCATGCTCCACCAACATCGGCCGGCGGGCGGCCCCGGCTTAGGGCTCGTTTTCCGGCTGGCTCTAACCTTTGTGGCGTGGATGTCATCGTCACCCACGGGAACACGGACTTCGACGCCTTCGCGGCGATGCTCGCGGCCCGCCGCCTCTACCCGGGGGCCGTCGTCGCGCTGTCAGGCTCCCTGAACCGCAACGTCCGGGACTTCTATCGCCTGCACGCGGAGGCGCTCGACGTCGCCGAGCAGGGACGGGTCGAGCTCGGCGCGATCGAGCGACTCATCGTCGTCGAGACGTCTCACCCCGCCCGCCTGGGCGACTTCGAGCGTGTCGCGCGGGATCCGAAAGTCGAGGTCGTTCTCTTCGACCACCACGGTGACGAGAAGCTCGACTGGGTCCGGCCGGAGAACGTCGTCCGCTCGAACGACGGCGCCCTGACGACGACGATGGTTTCGATCCTCGCCGAGCGGGAGCTGGACGTCACACCGCTCGAGGCGACCGTGTTCGCGCTCGGCATCCACGAGGACACCGGGTCGCTGAGCTATGCGGGAGTCTCGCTTCGCGACGCGGAAGCGCTGGCATGGTGCCTACGACACGGCGCGAGCCAGGACATGGTCGCGCAATACCTCCACGCGCCTCTGAGCGAGGCCGAGCGAGGGCTTCTGGACGCGCTGCTGGCCGCGGCTGAGACACACAAGGTGGCGGGCTTCGAGATCCTCGTGACCGCCATCCGCTCGCCGGAGTACGTCGACGGCGTCTCGAATCTCGCCCACAAGATCGTCGATCTGACGGACTGCCGCGCGCTCGTCTGCCTTGTCGAGATGGAGGACCGGGTCTTCTGCGTCGTTCGCACGAGAGTGGCGGAGCTCGATGCGGCCGCCGTCGCAGCAGCGCTCGGAGGCGGAGGCCATGCCCAAGCGGCCTCTGCGATCCACCGCGGCTCGCTCGACGACGCCCGCCGTCGAGTGCTGGAAGCCCTTCCCGGCGCGGTGCGTCGCCGCCTCACGGCCGGAGAGATGATGTCGCGTCCGCCGCGCTTCGTCTCCCCGGACGACACGGTCTCTCGCGCGATGGTCCTCTGTCAGCGTCATCGTCAGAGCGGGATGCAGGTGGGGGAGCCGAGGCGCCTCGTCGGCATGGTCACCCGGGAAGACCTCGACAAGGCCGTCGGGCACGGCCTCTCGCATGCTCCGGTCAAGAGCGTGATGAGCTCGGATGTCGTCACGTGTTCGGAAGAGACGCCGCTCCCGGAGGTCATGCGCCTGGTCGCTGCATCGGAAGGGGGCCGGGTGCCAGTCGTCCGCGGAGAGGAGGTCGTCGGCGTGGTGACGCGCAGCGACCTCCTGCGCGCGCTCGAAGAGCCTCTGGCCGCCGAGGAGGAGCCTGGCGGGCCCGACCTGGGCGAGCGGCTGCTCGCCATCGAGAGCCTCCAGGAGGTCTTCGAGGCGGTGCAGGCGGTCAGCGAGCCGTTCGAGGGTGTCTACCTGGTAGGCGGCGCTGTGCGCGACGTGCTCATGGGCGAGCCGAACTTCGACGTCGACATAGCGGTCGAGGGCGACGGCATCGCGCTCGGGCAGGCCCTTGCCCGCGAGCTCGGCGGTCGGGTCGTCCCCCACGAGAAGTTCGGGACCGCGATCGTCCTCTACGGGAACGGGGGCCGCGTCGACGTGGCGACCGCTCGCACGGAGTTCTATGACTATCCGGGTGCTCTGCCGACGGTAGAGCAGGCCTCGATCCGACAGGACCTCTACCGGCGCGACTTCACGATCAATGCCATGGCCGTGTCACTAAAAGGGGCCGACTTCGGCCGGCTCGTGGACTACTTCGGGGGCCATCGCGACCTCGCGGGCGGAGTCGTCCGGGTCCTGCACAACCTTTCGTTCATCGACGATCCGACGCGGATCTTCCGCGCCGTCCGCTACGAGACTCGGTACGGCTTCCGCATGGACGCGCACACCTTCGGTTTGGCCAAAGCGTGTGTCGAGATGGATCTCGTCGGCGAGCTCTCCTCGTCACGAGTGCGGGACGAGCTCCAGGCCCTCCTCTCCGAGGAACGCGTCGGGGACTCCGTCCACCGCATGGCCGAGCTCGGCATCGACCGCGCTATCCATTCCCATCTGGCTGCCGATGAAGAGGCTGTGCGCCTGATCGAGGCGGTCGATTCTCTGCGCGAGGCGTATGCGCCCGAGGCGCCCGCTTGGCGTCTCCGGCTGGCCGTGCTCGCACGCCGGCTCAGCTCGACGGAGGTGCTCGACTGGGCCGAGGGTCTCAAGCTGCGCCGCCGCGACGCTGAGCGGATCGCCGATGCCGTAGCCGTCGCCTCCCGGCTGCGAGATGTCGTCGGAGCGACCAAGGAGCCCGCAGCCCTCTGGCAGCGCGTCGCCCCGCACGATCCGGACGGAGCGCTGCTCGCGCTTGCCACCTCGAAGGGGCGCGCTCGCAAGCGGCTCGAGCGCTACTTCGAGGAGCTCCGCGACGTGACACTCGAGATCTCCGGCGGCGACCTGGCCGAGCTCGGGCTCGGTGAATCTCCGCAGGTCGGGGCCGTCCTCGAGGAGCTGCGCAGGCGCAAGCTGAACGGCGAGCTCGACGGGCGCATGGCCGAGATCGAGGCTGCGAAGGAGCTGCTCGGCGCCTGATGGATCTCGGCACCTTCGCCCTCCTGTTCCCGATCGTCCTGGTCAGCCTGACGCTGCACGAGCTGGCCCACGCCTGGGTCGCTTGGAGGCTCGGCGATCCGACGGCGAAATCACAGGGCCGCCTGACGCTGAACCCGATCGTCCACCTCGACCCGCTGGGGACGCTGATGTTCGTCCTCACGGCGCTGATCGCCAACCTCCCGTTCGGCTGGGCCCGGCCGGTGCCCGTCGACCCGCGCTACTTCCGCCGAGCGAAGGAGGGGATGGCGATCGTGGCCGCCGCGGGTCCGCTGATGAACTTTCTTCTCGCTCTCGTGTGCTGGGGAGTCGTCCGCCATGTCGAGCTGAGCGGGCAGTGGACGGAGGTCTTGGAGAAGGCCTACATCGTCAATCTGGTCCTCGGAATCTTCAATCTCATTCCCGTCCCGCCTCTGGACGGCTCCCGGATCCTAGGCGCGCTGATGGATGACGCCACCTACGTTCGCTGGATCCGGCTGGACCAGTACGGGATGCTGGTCGTGTTCGGAGCCTTCTTCCTCTTCCAGGAACAGTTCACGCGCGTGCTCACCGACTTGATCATCCACGTGACCCGCGTGATGGACGTACTCGTGCTCGCCACGTGAGGCTGCTCGAGTGGGAGGGGGTTCCCGAGGCCTATCAGGTCGTGTTCACGACGCGGCTCGGGGGAGTGAGCGAAGGTGCCTTCGAGTCGCTCAACCTCGGGATCCTCACCGAAGACGATCCGGACCGGGTCGTCGAAAACCGGCGTCGGCTCTGCGCAGTGGTCGGCGCGGACGCCGACACCGCGACGATGGCCTGGCAGGTGCACGGGAGCGCCGTGACGGAGGCCAAGCCGAAAGGGATTCTCGAGCGGACCGTGTTTGACCAGTGCGACGGCCTGTGGAGCGATCGGCCTGGGCAGGCGATGGCGCTCGTCACCGCGGATTGTTTCCCCGTCGCGATCGCGCGAGCAGACGGCGGGAAGCCGGGGCTCTGCGTCCTCCACGTCGGGTGGCGTGGGCTGCTCGAGGGAATCGTGGCCTCGGGCACCGGCGCGCTCGGCGAAGGGCCGCTCACGGCGGCCATCGGGCCAGGGATTGGCGCGTGCTGCTACGAGGTTGGCGAAGAGGTTGCCCGTCCTTTCCGCGAGCGCTTCGGAGACGACGTCGTCGTCGACGGCCGCCTCGACCTGGGCGGAGCCACCGAGCGAGCCCTGAGTGAGGCTGGAGTGGCTTCCGTCGAGCGCTCGAGCCATTGCACCGCTTGCGAGCCTGAGCTCTTCTTCTCGCACCGTCGCGACCACGGCCGCACCGGCAGGCAGGGCGTGATTGCCTCTATCCGCTGAGCAGATCCGGCGGAACTACGAGCGGATCCGCTCCGCGGTGGGTCCCGGGGTCACCATCGTCGCGGCGACGAAGTACGCGGACCTGGAGACGATGGAGCTCCTCGCCGAGGCCGGCGTCGAAGTCGTGGGCGAGAACCGCGCTCAGGACCTCGCCGTCAAGCACGAGCGTTTCGGGGAACGCTTCCATTGGCACTTCATCGGCCACCTCCAGTCCCGCAAGGCGAAGGATGTATCCGACCTCTGCGAGCTCGTCCATTCGCTGAGCTCGGTCTCTGCGGCGAAGCGGCTCAGCGTGCCGGCGCTCGTCGAGGTCAACCTCGCCGGCGAAGAGACGAAGTCGGGAGTCTCGCCCGAACAGTTGCCCCGGTTCCTCGCCGAAGCGCGCGAGCTGGGAGTCGACGTCCAAGGGCTGATGACGATGCCGCCTCTCGCCGACGATCCGGCGCGCTCGCGTCCCTATTTCCGGCGCCTGCGGGAGCTTGCCGGCGAGCTCGGCCTGGCCGAGCTTTCCATGGGAACGTCGCAGGACTACGGTGTCGCGGCGGAGGAGGGAGCGACGCTCGTCCGGGTGGGTTCCGTACTGTTCGGTCGCTAAGATTCAGCGGTCGCAATGGGAGTCGGAACCGTCTGGAGCCGAGCGCTCGTCTACTTTGGCATCGTCGAGGAGGACGAGTACTGGGACGAGGAAGCGTACGCCGCCGAGGAGGATCTCGAGCGCACGTACGCGGACCGCGACAGCGCAAACGTTCGCCGGCTCGCCCCGCGGCGCGGGGGTCCGGAGTTCGAGGATTGGTCGGAGCCCGACTCCGCGCCTGGGAGAACCGCCGTCCTGCGCCCGGGCTCCGGAAGGCGTCCGCTCGAGGCCGTCGCGTCCGCGTCGGTGCGAGTCCACCTGGTCGTCCCGCGGAGCTTCAACGACGCCCAGTCGATCGCGGACAAGTTCAAGGAGTCGGTCCCGGTGATCGTCAACCTCCAGGGCACGGACGTCGAGCTCTCGAAGCGGCTGATCGACTTCTCGAGTGGGCTCACCTACGCCCTCAACGGCAGCATGCAGCGCGTCGCAGACAAGGTGTTCCTCCTGACGCCTCGCAACGTCGAGGTATCGGCTGAAGAGCGCGCCCGCCTGATCGACCGCGGCTTCTACAACCAGAGCTAAATAGCCGCGCGGGGCGTTAGGTTTCCCTGCATGCCGCTCGCGGACACCGTCGACACAATCCAGGGATTCGTCTACGTCCTCTTCCTGGTCTACCTGCTGTGCATCTTCGCGTACATCCTCACCTCCTGGATTCCGCTCCCGTACAACGTCTGGCTGAACCGGGTGCAGCGCTTCCTCTACGACGTCGTCGACCCCTACCTGCGCCTGTTCAGACGCTTCATCCCGCAGCTCTCGTTGGGCGGCTTGGGCCTCGACCTCTCGCCGATCTTCGCGATCATCGTGCTCTACGCGATCTACGCGGTCGTCCAGCGCCTGATCGGTCTCGCCGCTTAGAGGAATTGCGGCCTCGGCGGCGAAGCGGGACCATGATGTCGCTCACCCCTGTCGAAATCCGGCACGTGAAGCTGGGCCGGCGGCCGTTCGGTTACGACCGTCGGGTCACCGACGAGCTCCTCAGTGACATCGTCAACAGCTTCGAGCAGGTCTGGCGCGAACGCGCCGACCTCCGAGACAAGATGGAGGAGCTCGAGAGCGAGCTCTCTCGCCAGAAAGAGATCGAGGGCACGCTTCGGAACACGCTCCTTTCGGCCGAGCGGATGGCCGACGACGTGCGCACGCACGCCCGCCGGGAGGCGGACGTGATCGTCTCGGAGGCCCGCGCCACGGCGCGCGACATCGTCTCCGGTGCCGAGACCGAGCGCGAGCGAATCCATGGCGAGATCCGCCGCTTGCGCACTCTCGAAGTAGACGTTCGCGCTGACTACCGGGCCTTCCTCGTCAGCGCTCTCGACCGCCTCGAAGGGGACACGGAAGCGCGCCAGGCCTCGGGTCAGGCCGCCTGAAGCCCCCGCAAACGACCCCGTTATACTCAGACGGTGGCGAGGGCGGCTCAACCATGAACACGGATCGCTACCGGGATATCCTGCTGGAGGAGAGGACCCGGGTGGCAACCGCGATGAACCATCTCCATGAGAACAATTCCGTCTCGTTCGAGGACGAGACCGAGGAGGAGACCTACGACAATCACCTCGCTGATTCGGCGACGGCAACTCTGAACCGCGAGATCGACTACACGCTGGAAGAGAACGCGGAACATCTCCTCACCGCCATCAACGAGGCATTGCAGCGGATCGAGCACGGCACCTTCGGGACCTGCGGACGCTGTGGCAAACCGATCGCCGAAGAACGGCTCGAGGCGATCCCGTACGCGAATAGGTGCATCGACTGCAAACGTCTCGAAGAGAGGGGTTAGTCAACCCCGCCCCACGGCTGATCGACGTTCGCGTCGGGTCGGCCACGGACGGGAGGGTTCCGATCTCGATGGCGGAGCGTCCGCTGTCGGCCGGACCGTTCCACTGGCTCGGGCTCCTGGCCGTGGCCATTTCCGGCCTGGCCGCGGATCAGCTGACGAAGCAGATCGTCGTCACGCAGCTGGCACTGGGCGAGTCGGTGCACGTCGTGGGGCCTCTCCACATCCGGCACGTGAACAACCCCGGGATCGCGTTCGGCCTCTTCTCGAGCTGGGCCTCCATCGTCACGTTCCTCACGGCCGGCGCCGTCCTCTGGATGCTCTTCTATTTCGCCAAGTCGGGCGCGCGCCATCCCATCCTGCCCGTCGCGCTCGGGCTCCTGGTCGGCGGCAGTCTGGGGAACCTGGTCGACCGGCTGCGCATCGGCCACGTGACGGACTTCCTCGACTTGCGCTTCTGGCCCGCTTTCAACCTCGCGGACACGTTCATCGTCGTCGGCGTCGCTTCGCTTCTGCTTGCGCTCGTGGACGCCGAGCGCCAGCCCCGGATCCGTCGAACTCACTCGAACAGGCCCGCTCCTAAGACACTTGCCTAGGGATGTAAGCCTCGCCGTGCCGCCTGGGGCGGCCGGCGAGCGCCTCGACCGCTTTTTGGCCGGTGTCGAGGAGGTAGGTTCCCGCGCGGCCGCCGAGAGGCTCCTCGGGGAGCGGAGGGTGCTCGTGGATGGGTCCGTGCGCCCCAAGAGCTACCGGCTCGAGGGCGGGGAGCAGGTGGAGCTCGACGTACCGGACCGGCGTGAGGCGGAGCTCGAGCCCGAGGAGCTCGACCTTCGGATCGCGTACGAGGACGACCATCTGCTCGTCGTCGACAAGCCCGCCGGCGTCGTCGTGCATCCGTCCGCGGGGCACCGCAGCGGGACCCTCGTTCACGGCCTGCTGGCCCATGCCATCTCGGGAGGTGGGGAGGCAGAGCGGCCAGGGATCGTCCACAGGCTCGACCGTGACACGTCGGGCTTGCTCGTGGTGGCCCGCTCAGACGAAGCCCACCGCCGCTTGCAGCGGCTGCTCCGCAAGCGGGGGATCGAGCGGGAGTACCTGGCCCTCGTTCGCGGCCGGCCGCGCTCGCAGCACGGTCGTATCGAGGCCGCGATAGGCCGCGATCGCAGCGACCCGACCCGAATCTCACTCGATACGGCCACGCCGCGCGAAGCTGTGACGACCTTCGACGTCCTCGAGCTCCTCCCGAGCCATGCGCTGCTCCGCGTTCGCCTCGAGACCGGGCGGACGCACCAGATCCGCGTCCATCTGGCCGCTATCGATCTGCCCCTCGCGGGCGATCCGGTCTACGGGGTTCCAGGCGACCTCGGACTCGAGCGCCAGTTTCTACACTCGGCCCGCCTCGCTTTCGACCATCCCTTCACGGGAGAGCGGGTCGAGGCCGAGTCGCCGCTCCCGGCCGACCTCGAACGCGCCTTTCAGGCGGCTCGAGCCGCCTTGTCCGCGTAGAGGCGCCTGTCGGCGAGCCCCAGCAGCTGCTCGCGGGTCGTCCCGTCGTCCGGGAGAAACGCCGCGCCCGCGCTCGTGGGCGGCCCGTCCGCCAGCCGGAGGGCCAAGCGTGCGAGGAAAGCGGTCACGGTGCCCAGGTCCGCTTCGAGGAGAAGAGCGGCGAACTCGTCGCCGCCGAGGCGCCCGACGGAGTCCGTGGTGCGGGCCGTGGCGGTCAGGGCTGAGGCGAAGGCCCGCAGGATGCGGTCGCCCTCCTGGTGTCCCTCGCGGTCGTTCAGCTCCTTGAAGCGGTCGAGATCGAGGAGGACGAGCGCGAGCCGGGCGCGGTAGCGGCGCGCCCGGGCGACCTCCACCGCGAGGCGGGCGTGAAACGCTTCGTGATTCAGGAGCCCGGTCAACGGATCGCGCCTGGCCCGGTCGGAGAGATCCTCCGTCACCCGCGCCACGTACGCGGCGATGCAGCGGTCGAGTGCGCCGCGGGCCTCCTCTTCGCCGTGGGCGTCGAGGACCCGTCCGAGCACGAGCAGCTCCGCGGCCACCTCGCTGGGCGCGAGGCCGAGGCTCTCGCGCTCGCGGGCAAAGTCCAGGGCGAGGGCGGAGGGGTCGTCGTCTTCGCCCAGAGCGGCGACGAAAGAGGGCAGGCTGCCCAGTTGGCCGAGCCGGCCGAGCCTCACGAGCGACGGAACGGCGCCTTCGCCGAGCGCGCGGTCGACGCACTCGACGGCCAGATCCCACGCCGACGTTCTTACAACCCCCGACATCGAAGGACGCCAGCTTACGAACGGCATCGGCTAGCTCCCTGGCCGGCCGCGTCCCAGGACGCCAGCTTCGCTAGAATGCAGCGGTTTTTGTCACCCAACCCGGCGGAAGCATCCGGGTGGCGGTGCCGGGCTTGCCCGGTTCCACCCGAATCCGCCGGCCGTAGCACTTCAAACCGAGGAGGATCAGTTTTGCCCGTTGTCTCGATGCGCGAGCTTCTGGAGGCCGGAGTCCATTTCGGCCACCAGACGCGCCGCTGGAACCCCAAGATGCGCCGCTACATCTTCACGGAGCGGGGCGGCATCTACATCATCGACCTGCAGCAGACGCTCGAGCTCGTCGAGCAGGCTGCCGCCTTCGTCCGCAACGTGGCCGAGCGTGGCGGCTCCGTCCTGTTCGTGGGGACGAAGAAACAGGGCCAGGACGCGGTCGAGGAGGAGGCCACGCGCGTCGGCATGCCCTACGTGAACCACCGTTGGCTGGGTGGTCTCCTGACCAACTGGCGCACGATCTCCGAGCGCCTCGAGCGGATGCGCGAGCTTCGCCGCCTGCGGGACGAGGGCCAGCTCGAGCTGCTCCCGCCGAAGGAGCGGATCACAATGATGAACGAGCTCGAGAAGCTCGAGACGAATCTCGGCGGGGTGACGGACATGAAGGGCGTCCCGGATGCGATCTTCGTCCTCGACCTGCGGAAGGAACAGCTCGCCATCCGCGAGGCGCGCAGGCTCGGGCTGCCTGTCGTCGCGCTCGTGGACACGAACTGCGACCCGGACGATGCCGACTACGTCATTCCCGGCAACGACGATGCCATCCGCTCGTGCAGTCTGATCGTGCGCGTGATCGCGAACGCAATCGAGGCCGGAAAGAGCAAGGTCACGGCCGAGGAGATGGCCGTGTCAGCCGCTGCCGCTGCCGACGATGAACCTGCCGCCGCCGCCGAGGTGGAGCCGGCTCTCGGTGAGGAGTCGGCGGAAGCCGACCAGGCTCCGCAGGGCGAGGCGGTCACGGACCAGGCGCCCACGGACCAGGTACCCGAGGAGGTGCCGGCTGAATGAGTAACGACATGCCGGAGATTTCGGCCTCTCTCGTCAAGGAGCTCCGCGACCGCACCGGCGCGGGGTGGATGGAATGCAAGCGCGCACTCGTCGAGACGAAAGGAGATCTCGACGATGCTGAGCGTGTCATCCGGGAGAAAGGGCTCGCCGCCGCCAAGAAGCGGGCTGGGAGAACGACTCCTGAGGGCAAGGTGCTGGCGCGGATCGAGAACGGCCGGGGCGCGATCGTAGCCGTGGGAAGCGAAACGGAGCCGGTCTCAGCGAACGAGGAGTTCCTCGGTTTTGCAGAGCGGGTGATGGATGCGGTCGAAGCCCAGGGCCCCGAGGCGGTCAGGGAGTTGGAAGGCGACCGCGTCGACCTCGTCGCCCGCATCGGCGAGAACATCGAGGTGGTCGGCGCTGCCCGCTTCGAGGCCGAGAGCGGGGAGGTCCTCGCCGCATACGTCCATCCTCCAGCGGAGAAGATCGGCGTCCTCGTGCGAGCTCTGGCGACGCCCGAGCTCGCACGCCTGGTGGCCATGCACATCTCCTTCGCCAGTCCGCGGTTCGTCACGAGAAACGAGGTCCCCGCGGACGAGGTCGAGGCCGAGCGGGCAATTCTCTCGAAGCTGCCCGACCTCAAGGGGAAGCCCGACGAAGTGCGGGCGAAGATGATCGAGGGCAGGCTTGCGAAAGGTCTCTTCGCGGAAACAGTCTTGGACGACCAGCCGTGGATCCATGATCCGGATCGCACCGTCGGCGAAGCCCTTGCGGAGCACGGGGCGGAGGTGCGCGAGTTCGTGCGCTACGCCCTGACCCAGTGAGCGCCGAGGTCGAGAGCGACGTCGCGGCGACGGTCCCCGAAGAGGCGGCGGCATTCGAGCGCATCCTGCTCAAGCTCTCGGGCGAGGCCCTGCTCGGCCGGCAGCAGTACGGGATCGACCTGGCGCGCGTGGAGTCCCTCTCGCGGGAGATCCAGGTCATTCAAGGTATGGGGGTGCAGACCGCGCTCGTCCTGGGCGCGGGCAACATCTACCGCGGGATGGAAGCGGCCGCTGAGGGAATGGACCGGGCCACCGCGGACTACGCGGGGATGCTCGCCACCGTCCTCAATTGCCTTGCGCTCCAGGACGGGCTGGAGCAGCTCGGAGTCCACACCCGCGTCCTTTCCGCCATCACCGTCAGCGAAGTCGCCGAGCCTTACATCCGGCGCCGGGCCATTCGCCATCTCGAGAAGAGAAGGGTGGTCATCTTCGCCGGCGGCACGGGCAACCCGTTCTTCACCACCGACACGGCGGCGGCGCTCCGGGCCCTCGAGATCGGCGCGGAGGCGATCCTGATGGGCAAAAACGGAGTCGACGGCGTTTACGACGGTGATCCCGACGAGAAGCCCGACGCCGCCTTCCTGCCCGAGCTGACCCACCGGGAGGCACTGGAGCGGGGTCTCCGGGTCATGGACACGACAGCGCTCTCCCTTTGCATGGACAACGGGCTGCCGATCTACGTCTTCGGCCTCGACGACGAGCGCAACATCGAGCGCGTCGTTCGCGGAGAGCGGATCGGCACGATCATCTCGACTCCCCGGAGGACCGAATGACCGCGATGGACGATTTCGTCAGCGAGGCGAGCCGCAAGATGGACAAGTCCCTCGAGTCGGCGGCGCACGAGTTCAACACCGTGCGCACGGGCCGGGCGTCCGCGGCGCTGCTCGACCGGATCCAGATCGACTACTACGGGACGATGACACCTCTCCAGCAGCTCGCGACGGTGAACGTGCCGGAGCCGCGCTCGATCACGATTCAGCCGTACGACCCCGGGTCGATCAAGAGCATCGAGCGGGCGATCCAGGAGTCCGATCTGGGGCTGACGCCGTCGAACGACGGCAAGCTCATCCGGCTGCCGATTCCGCAGCTGACCGAGGAGCGGCGCAAGGAGCTCGTCAAGGTCGTGCGCGGACTGGCAGAGGAGGGCCGCGTCGCCGTGCGGAACGTGCGTCGCGACGCGATGCACCACCTGAAGGAGCTCGTTCGCAACGGGGACGTCGGCGACGATGAAGAGCGTCGCGCCGAGGAGAGGGTGCAGAAGCTCACGGACGAGCATGTCGCGAGGATCGACGACCTCCTCAAGCGCAAGGAAGCCGAGATCATGGAGGTTTAGGAGCCCCGAACCTTGAGCCTCCTGACCAAACTGAGGACCTTTCGAGCGCTGCGTCCCCTCCCGGAAGGGGAGCTGCCGGACGTCGCGCGCTCGATCGCGATCATCATGGACGGGAACGGCCGCTGGGCGCGGCGTCGCCGCCTGCCCGTAGCCGCGGGCCACCGGGCCGGCACCCGAGCGCTACGGCGCACCGTCGAGGCGGCCATCGACCTTGGGGTGGAGTCCCTGTGCGTCTACGCGTTCTCCACCGAGAACTGGTCGCGGCCGCCGGACGAGGTCGACGCGCTGATGGAGATCTTCGTGGAGACGATCGAGCGTGAGCTTCCTGACCTGCAACGCCAGGGCGTCCACACACGCTTCATCGGACGCCGCGACCGGGCGAGTGCTGAGCTCCAGGCCAAGATGGCCGCTCTCGAGGAGGAGACCGAGGGGCGCGAGCGTCTTCAGCTCTGGATCGCGTTCGACTACGGCGGGCGCGCGGAGATCGTCGAGGCCACTCGTAGGATCGTCGAGGAAGGCCTTGACCCACGCGACATCGACGAGAACGCCATTGGCTCACGCCTCTACGCGCCCGAGATGCCCGAGCCCGACCTTCTGATCCGTACCTCGGGGGAGCTCCGCGTCTCGAACTTCCTCCTCTGGCAGCTCGCCTACACGGAGCTCGTCTTCGTGGACACGCTCTGGCCTGACTTCGGCGAACGCCAACTGCGGCAGGCGCTCGTCGAGTATGCGGGCCGCCGCCGCCGCTTCGGCGGCAGATGACTCCCTTTCTCTCGCGGATCGCCGTCGTCACCGCCGGGCTTCCGATCGTGCTGGGGAGCGCCTACCTCGGCGGCTGGTTTCTTCTCGCGCTGACGGCGGTGGCGGGCCTCGTCGCGCTGCACGAGTTCTACCGGCTCGCCCGTACGTTGCGGCCGCTCGTGCTGGCCGGTTACGGCGGGGCGCTCGCCGGCTTGCTGGGAGCACACGTGGACGGGGCGGCCTGGATGCTGGGGGGCTACCTCCTGACGTTCGTGCTCGCGTTCGTCTTCGCGGCCGTGTCCGAGACCCGCCAGTCGACGACGGTTGCCATTGCGACCACGGCACTCGGGGCGGGCTGGATTGGCCTCGGCCTCGGCCATCTGGTTCTGATCCGGGCCTTCGAGGGGGATGGGCGCCTGGCGGCCATCACGGTGCTCCTGACGGTCTTCGTTTCGGACACGGTGGCCTTCCTCGCGGGCCGGTTCGCCGGACGGCACAAGATGACGCCGGTTGTCTCGCCGGGGAAGACCTGGGAGGGCTTCACGGCGGGCGCGGTCGCCGGGGTCTTCACCAGCTTCCTGGCCTTGTACAAGGAGGATCTCTTCGAGCACACCTGGGAGACGCTCGTGCTGGGGGCGGTCATAGTCGCCGCAGGAACGCTCGGCGACCTCTTCGAGTCCCTGATCAAGCGAGATCTGGGCACGAAGGACACAGGCCGGATCCTGCTCGGGCACGGCGGGGTCCTCGACCGCATCGACTCCCTGCTCTTCGCCGCGCCGGCCGCGTACTTCACCCTGCTCGCCCTGGGCCGGGTGTAGGCGAGCGCCTCTCTAGACTGGATGGAATGAGGCGCGTCGCCCTGCTGGGAGCCACCGGGTCGATCGGGACCCAGGCGCTCGAGATCATTGCCGCCCATCCGGGCCTCGAGCTCGTGGCCGCTGCGTCGGGCTCCCAGCCGGTTGACGGTCTCGCCTCGCTGACGCAGGTCGGAGGCGACCTCACCGAGCTTCTCGAGCGCGCCGAGCCCGACGTCGTCCTGAACGCGGTTGTGGGGTTCGCAGGGCTTCCCGCCACCATGTGGACGCTGGAGCGCGGGATCGATCTCGCGCTGGCGAACAAGGAGAGCCTCGTGGCGGGTGGAGACCTGGCCCGGTCCGCCTGGGAGAAGGGCCGCGGCCGCATCCTCCCGGTCGACTCCGAGCACTCGGCCGCCTTCCAGCTGCTCGAAGGCCGCGCGAGCGAGACGGTCGCCTCCCTGGTTCTGACGGCTTCGGGCGGGCCTTTCCGCGGACGGGCGCGCGCCGATCTCGCCGCAGTAACTCCGACCGATGCGCTTGCGCACCCGACGTGGAAAATGGGGCCGAAGATCACGGTCGACTCGGCCACGCTGATGAACAAAGGCCTCGAGCTGATCGAGGCTCATTTCCTCTTCGACCTGCCCTACGACCGCATCGAAGTCGTTGTCCACCCGACATCGATCGTTCACGCGCTCGTGCGGTTCCGTGACGGCGCCGCGCTCGCGCACCTCGGCTACCCGGACATGCGAGTTCCCATTTCCTACGCCCTCACGTACCCCGAGCGTGCGAACACGCCGATCGCGCCCCTGGATCTCTCGTCGGGCCTGATCCTCGAGTTCTCGGCGGCGGACGAGGAGGCGTTTCCGTCCCTCGCGCTCGCGCGTGCGGCGGGGGAAGCCGGCCGCACCATGCCGTGCGTCCTCAACGCCGCGAACGAGGTGGCCGTCGCAACGTTCCTGGACGGCCGGCTGCCCTTCCTCGGGATCCCGGAGGTCGTCGAGCGGACGCTCAACACGATCGAAGCGGTCGAGGCGCGCGACCTCGACGACCTCACGGCGATCGACGCCGAGGCCCGGCGCGTCGCCTCGGCCCACACACGGGAACTGGTGCATTGAGGAAGAGGGTCGGCATCCGCTGAACATCGCCGTCTCCATCGGAGGTCTCGCGTTCCTGATTCTCATTCACGAGGCCGGGCACTTCTTCGTGGCGCTTGCCGTCCGCATGCGCCCGCGGCGCTTTTACATCTTCTTTCCGCCCGCGCTCGTCAAGCGCGTCCACAATGGGATCGAATACGGCATCGGGTCGATCCCGCTCGGGGGCTATGTGAAGATCCCGGGGATGCACAAGCCCGCGGCGGGCGACCTCGACGCCCAGTTCGGGCGAGCGCTGGACGAGGCGCCGTGGCTCGAGCGGCACATCGCGCCCGTCAAGGCTGCTCTGGATGAGAGCCGGCTCGAGGACGCGCGTGCGGCCCTTTCCGAGCTGAGGGCCGCCGTCGAGCGCGCCGGACTCTCCGAGCCCGCGCGACGGAGCGCCGAGCGCGGCCTCAACGACGTCGACGACGGCCTTTCGGGCGATGCGTACTGGCGTGCGCCCGTCTGGAAGCGGGTCGCCGTCATCCTCGCCGGGCCGGGGACGAATCTCGTGTTCGCCGTCGTGCTCCTCGCGGCCGTGTTCATGCTCGGGGTGCCAAAGGCGGTGCTGCCCGTTGTCGACAAGGTCGATCCGGGCACTCCGGCGGCGCGAATTCTCCAGCCGGGCGACCGCGTCGTTGCAGTCGATGGCAAGCGGGTCTCGGCCGTCCAGATCGCCCAGCGCATCCGGGCGAGCGGCGGGCGCCCGATCGAGCTCACGGTCGTCCGCGACTCCCAGCGGCTGACGGTCAACGCGCGGCCCGTTTTACAGGACGGCGCCTATCGGCTGGGCTTCGCTCTGTCGCTCCAATATCGCAAGTACGGTCCGCTGGCGGCGTTCCGGCTCGCGATCGGTCGTACCTGGGAGGTGACGAGAGCAATCGGAGAGTCGCTGGGGCGCCTGGTCACCGGCTCGGGTCGCAAGGACGTCGCGAGTCCAGTCGGGATAGTGCAGGCCTCCAGCCAGACGCTCGAGGTCGACTACCGCGAGTACCTCGGAGTCCTCGCGCTCATCTCCCTGTCGCTGGCGCTCCTGAATCTGCTGCCGTTTCTCCCGCTCGACGGTGGTCACGTCGCCTTCTCGCTGGCCGAGGGGATCCGGGGCCGCGCGATCTCCCGCGAGGCGTACGAGCGCGCATCAGTGGTCGGGATCGTCCTCGTCCTCTTCCTGTTCTTCATCGGGCTTTCGAATGACGTCGACCGGCTGAGAGGGGGCTAGACTCCTCCGGGTGGCGAGCCCGCGTCAAATCAAAGTAGGCAACGTGCCCATCGGCGGGGGCGCACCGGTCGTGGTGCAGTCGATGACGCTGACCTATACGCATGATGTCGACGCGACCATCGAGCAGATCGCGCGCCTCGCCTCAGCGGGCTGCGAGGTCGTTCGCGTGGCCGTTCCCAAGACCGAGGACGCAGAGGCGCTCAAGAAGATCGTCTATCTGAGCCCGCTCCCGGTCATTGCAGATATCCACTTCAATGCTTCTCTGGCGCTGAAGTCGATCGAAGCTGGAGTGGCAGCCGTGCGCATCAATCCGGGCAACATCGGCGGTTCCGACAAGGTCGCCATGGTCGTCAAGGCCGCGAAGGCGAAGGGGATCCCGATGAGAATCGGCGCCAACTCCGGCTCGCTGCCCAAGCACCTCGTCGCGTTGGCGCAGGAGGACACAGCAGCCGCGCTCGTCGAGGAGGCGCTCGAGCAGGTGCGCCTGCTCGAGTCGATGGACTTTCGCGATTTCAAGATCTCGGTCAAGTCGAGCTCGGTGCCAACGATGATCCGCGCCTACCGCATGCTGTCCGAGAAGGTGGAGTACCCGCTTCATCTCGGGGTCACCGAGGCAGGGCCGCCGGCCACAGGCTCGATCAAGAGCTCGATCGGAGTCGGCTCCCTGCTCATGGACGGAATCGGGGACACCATCCGGATCTCCCTCACCGCCGATCCGGTGAAGGAGGTCGAGGTGGCCTGGGAGATCCTCAAGGCGCTGGGTCTCCGCGAGCGCGGGCCGGTGATGATCGCGTGCCCGTCGTGCGGACGCGACAACGTCGGAGTCGAGAAGCTCGCCGAGGTCGTCGAGCAGCGGCTGAAGTCCTATCCGCAGGCCTTCGAGGTCGCGGTCATGGGCTGCGCGGTGAACGGACCGGGGGAGGCGGGCGACGCTGACTTCGGCATCGCCGGCGGGCGGGATACGGGCTTCATCTACGCCCACGGACGCGTCCTCAAGAAGGTCTCCTCCGACATCCTCGTCGACGAGCTCTTTCATGAGATCGACCAGTGGATCGAAGGCGGAATGGAGCGCCCGAAGCGCCTGAAGCTGGCGAAGCCCGCTGCTCTCCTGATGGCCGAAGCGGCCCAGCGCCCGTCTTAGCCATATGAGGGCCTCGGAGGTCTTCATTCCCACTCTCCGGGAGGACCCCGGCGATGCCGAGGCGGTCAGCCACCGCCTGCTCGTGCGCGGCGGCTTCATCCGGCAGACGGCCGTCGGCCTGTGGTCGTACCTCCCACTGGGATGGCGCGTGCATCAGAAGGTCGTCCAGATCGTCCGGGAGGAGATCAACGCGATCGGCGGCCAGGAGATGTTCATGCCGGTTGTGACGCCTGCCGAGCTCTGGCAGGCGACGGGCCGCTACTCCATTCCCGAGCTCTGGAAGATCGAGGACCGCATGGGCCGGCCGTTCGTCCTCGCGCTGACCCACGAGGAGACGGTCACCTTCCATGCGCGCGAGATCCGCTCCTACCGCGAGCTGCCGCAGATCCTCTACCACTTCCAGACGAAGGTGCGCGACGAGCCCAGGCCGCGCGGCGGTCTTCTGCGCGTGCGCGAGTTCATCATGAAGGACTCGTACTCGTTCGACCGCGACGAGGAAGGGCTCGAGCGCAGCTTCCGGCTGCACGAGCAGGCGTACCACAAGATTTTCGACCGTTGCGGACTCGAAGTAGTAGCGGTGGAAGCGGAGTCCGGGATGATGGGTGGGAGCGAGTCGATCGATTTCCTCGCGCCGTCGGGGTCCGGCGAGAACACGCTCGTCACCTGCGAGAACGGCGACTACGCTGCTGACCTCGAGATCGCGCGGGGGGTGCCGCGGGCGCCCGAGTTTCCGGCTCGACTGGACGCGCCCGAGGAAGTGGAGACGCCCGCGGTCACGACGATCGAGGCATTGTCCGAGTTGCTGGGCGTCGACTCGGCCTCGACGTCGAAGGCGATGCCCATCGTGAACAAGGACGGAGCCGTCGTGCTCGCGCTCGTGCGCGGCGACGACCGCCTCGACGAGGCGAAGGCCGCCGCCGTCCTCGGCTCGAGCGTGCGGCCGGCGACCGAAGAAGAGATCAAGCAGACCTTCAAGGCCGATCCGGGCTCAATCGGCCCGGTGGGCTTTTCCGGCGAGATCCTGGCCGACGAGACTCTGCGCGATGGCCAGTTCGTCGCGGGCGCCAACAGGACCGGCTGGCACCTGCGAGGAGTCGAGCACGGACGCGACTTCGAGGCTCGCTTCGCCGACATCCGCGAGGCCCGGGAAGGGGACGCCTGCCCGAAATGCGGCGGACGGCTGCGCTTCCAGGTCGCCGTCGAGGTCGGGCACATCTTCAAGCTCGATACCGACTACTCGGAGCCGCTCGGCGCCCGCTTCCTGGACGAGGACGGGCAGGAGAAGCCGATCCTCATGGGGAGCTATGGCATCGGCCCCGGCCGGATCCTCGCCGCCGCGGTCGAGCAGAACCACGACGAGGGCGGCATCGCGGCCTGGCCCGCGGCGGTCGCACCCTACGACGTTCACGTGGTCGTCCTCCCGGGCCTCGAAGAGCAAGGCGACCAGGTGACCGAGGATCTGGAGGAAGAAGGCTTCGCGGTTCTTCTGGACGACCGCGACCAGCGGGCCGGGGAAAAGTTCGCCGACGCCGACCTGATCGGACTCCCGTTTCGCGTCACGGTCGGGAAGAAGACGCTCGAGGACGGCGCCGTCGACCTGCTTGTGCGGGCCGGCCGCACCGAGGAGCGCGTAGAGGTAGGCAAAATCGCCCCGCGCGTGAAAGAGTTGGCTAGGTAGTGCCACTCCCGGCAACATCATCCGGGCTCCTGAGCGGCTGCAGGGCGTCGTCGAGCGGTGTCCTCGGTTACCTGCCACGTCACCGAGGGAGGCACTCGCATGGCTCGTAAGCGGCGATTCTCGAACGAGCCTTTCGGCACGACGATCCAGGCGCTCATGACGGAGCGCAAGACGACGTACAGGGCCCTCGCGGATCGGACCGGCCTCTCGGCCGGGTATCTCAATCACCTCGTGCACGGCAACCGTCCAGTGCCCTCGAACGAGGTCATCGCGACGCTCTCCAAGGCGCTTCGGGTCGAGCCGGAGCACTTTCGCGAGTACCGCATCCGCGTCATCACCCAGCGCCTCGAGGCGATGCCGGATCTCGTCGACCGCCTCTACAAGCGCATCCGGGGGTAGCTAGACTCGTCCAGGTACGGGGCGTGGCGCAGCCTGGTTAGCGCGCCAGTCTGGGGGACTGGAGGTCCCCGGTTCAAATCCGGGCGCCCCGACTGTTATGAACGTCCTCCAAAAATGGATAGATCGGCTCCGCGGCCGGGGCGAGAGGCCGGCCGCTCCTGGGCCCACTAGGGACCCAAACGAGCAGGAATACGAAGACGAACGCAAACGCGAGTTACTCCGAAAGCACGACGAGAACGTAGAAAAGGGCGGCTCAGACACCACCGGTTACGACACCTGACGCTGGGGCGGCGAGGAACGAATCCAGCGCCGTCTTCGCCCGCTCGGGCGAGTCGGGCAGGCGGTATCCGTAGGTGCGGTCGATCTGCTCGACGCTCGTACCCATCAGGCGAGAGAGCTCGAACAGTCCGATCCCTGCGGCGATCGCGAAGGCAGCGAACGTATGCCGTAGGGACTTCGATGCTCGAGTCCCGCCGCTTTCACGGCCGGCGTCCACCCATCCCGTCGCCACTCGTTCAGGTTCAGGAAACCGCACGAGTCCCAGGAGAGAGCAGGGGTGTATCCAGCCGTGGCGGGACCGCAGACAGGCTCTCAGCGGCTCTAAGGGGCAGGGGGACGGTCCTCAGCGAGCCGTCCTGCTTTCCATAGAGCTTGAGGTTTCCATCCGTGACCACTCTGCGGACGTGGACGACTCCGCCACGGTGGTCGATATCGCCCCGCTCTAGCGCCAGCCATTCGGAACAGCGCAAGCCCGTCAGCCCCGCGAAGACCGGGATGGGGGCGAAGGCGGGGGAGAGCTCCCCGCCTATCGCCTCCAAGTCCTCGACTGCCTCAAACGTCGGAACCTCTCTTCGCTTTGGCTCCGGGTTGGGAACGCCTGCCGCCGCGTTTTTCGTCAGGAGCTCGACGCGGACGGCGTAGTTCAGGACCGCTCTCAGGGCTTTGTGAATGCCCCAAGCGGATCGTTCCGGCAGGCGGGCCCGCCAGGCGGCTATATCTCGAGCGTTCAGGCGGTCGATGCGGAGCTCGCCCCAAGCGTCGGTTGCGTACTTCAAGCGCTCCCGGAGCGTCCGCTTTTTGCTCTCCTCGCCAACGTGTTGGCCGACGTACTCATCGGAGCCGTTCTAACGCGGTGTTCTGCCTAGCGTGGACCGGACCATGTCTGAAGGTGAGAATTCGTTGTGAGCCGTGCAAAAGAGAATGGCAAGAGGGGGGATGGGGGTCGCTCGAAGAATCCTGCGGCGCAAGACCCCTCGCCAGTCAGCAAATTTCTCCCCGTTTTCGCCCCTGACAACAATGCCTAGCTATCCGAGAGCTTGCCCCCGCTGCGGCGTTATGACGGCGAAGGCCGGCTTCGGCGTCGGCAGGAGCAAGACGGGTGGGCGCAGGTCGTACTGCAAGGCCTGCGACCGCCGACGTGGTCGGGCCTACTACGACGCCCACAAGGACGATCTCTATGCGCAGCGTGAGGCGGCTCGCGAAGCAGCCTGGCAGGCCGAGCTAGAAGCACTGGCCGAGGGGCACCGGGAGAGAATCGCGGTCGCGAAGAAGGTGCACGCGGCCCTGGCCCGTCGCCAGAAGGAGTTCCTGCGCTCGATCGGGGTACCCGATTGGACCCCGGAGGAAGTCATGGCGAGAGCCCGCCGTAGGGCTCGGGCGCGCCAAAGCGTGTCAGACCGCCGTTGACAAGGATGAAACCCTGACGACCCTTGACGGCGCGGCGAAGGCGCAGATCGTAGCCTTGTGCGCCGTCGCCGAGTAGGGAATCGCGCAAAGCCGGCTAGCACGAAGTAGGACCCTTCACCACCGACAATGGGCCGAACTGCCTGTGAATGCCGCGAAGCGGGTGATAGATTCGCCGCCCAAGGTCACGAAAGTGACAAGAGAGGGGTCTGCGGTGGGTGTTGTGCAAGCACCGGACAAGGGCGATCGGCGATTTCGGACGCTTGCGCAACGAGGCGTCAAGAATGCAGTTTGCTGCGCGCTCTTCTTTGGCGCCGCTTGTGTGACGGTCGGTCTCTTCCTAACTCCGACCGCGAGCGCGGCTGCGCACTACTGCTTCGGCAAGCGAGCGACCATCGTCGGGACGAGTGGGAGCAATCATCTCGTCGGCACCTCGGGTCCGGATGTCATCGTCGGCCTGGGCGGGAACGACTGGATCGAGGCCCGCGGGGGCAACGATCGCAGCTGCGGCGGCGGCGGCGACGATTACGTTGATGGCGGGCCTGGCGCCGAACGCCTGAGCGGCGGCGCTGGGTGGGACGGATTGGTTGGCGGTTCAGGCCCGAACCGTGTCCGCGGCGGCAGCGGCAACGACGTGATCTTCACTGGAGGCAGTGTCGGCGGGAACTTCGACGGGGGCGATGGCCTCGGGGACGTGATCAGCTTCACCGGCAGGCCGTGTTCACGCGGCGTGAGAGTGAACCTTGGGCTTGGTACGGCGCATTGGCCCGCCTGTTATCCAGGTCACGAGGGCACCGCGATGCTGGCGCGCATCGAGGGCATCGAGGGCAGCCGGGGGCCAGACAGACTCGTGGGCAGCGCAGGCGTGAATCAGATCAAGGGCTTCGGGGGAGCCGACATCATCCGCGGGCACGCGGCGAACGACCTTCTCTTCGGAGGGGATGGAAACGACACGGTGTACGGCAATACGGGCGATGATTCGATGGGCGGCGGTGGAGGCAACGACACGGCGTTCGGAGGTGACGGAATCGACACGTGCACCGGCTTCGAGCAGCTTGATTCCTGCGAGTGAGTCCCAGGGGGACCGGCATTCTGCGTGAAGCCGCGTATCGCCCGCGCTTCGCCTTCGCGAAGGGGCTCTAGCCGCCGCGAAGCGTGGCAAGCAGGCGGCGGACGAGTAGTCGCCGCGGCGAGCGCTGGCCGTTGTCGAGGGCGGTCGGCACGTCCAGAGATCATGCCGATAGGCCAATGACGCGGCTAGTGGCTCATTAGGACATGGCGACGGGGCAAGCGCCTTCGGTTGGGAGAGGCGGCGGGGCGCCAGACCGTGTTCTTTAGCCGCCGTCAAACAGAGACAACTCACCCCGCACACGTTGACGCATAGCATTTGGCCCCTAAGGGCCGAGGGAGTATCTTTCCTAGGCGGGTCCGGCCTGTGGAGCCCCCGCCTCGTAGGTCGGAGTGTCGTCGACGGCGGCGTACACGGCGGCGTACTCGATGACAGAGAGGCCGAGGGTCCGGCCTCTCAATGAGCGGTTCTACGCCTCCCGCGCCCATGCCACAAGTACCTCGCAAGGACGCTCGAGCCCTCGCCGGAGCACGAGCTCGGCGCGAGTGCCCAAAACACGAGCCGGGCTAGAGCGAAGTCCTGCGGCAAGCTTCGCCCCGTAGGTGCTGCCCGGCTCTCGACGCGGACACTACGGCGCCTGCCCCACCGTGTCACGCGAAAGCTCGTGCAATTTGCGGACCCTTTACAGGCCGCATCCACCATGTCCATGGCGGATGCTTGCGCTTGGATAGCAAGTCTCGTAAAACTCAGGCGCAGCCGCGGCAGGGTCCTTTGCGGCGAGACCTTGTCGCGGCTGCTTCTTGCGTCCGTCTAGCGGGCCCTTTCTCAGGGTTCTCAGGCTCGCTCATCGCCAGTCGGGGGACCTTAGTCGGTACCTGGACAGTCCGAAACGGTGCACCCAGGGGACGCTCTCGCAACCTTCCTGAGCAGCTTGCACGGCGAGCGCTGGCCGTTGTCGAGGG